>TARA_B100001057_G_scaffold468947_1_pt1 | contig 109503 bp, 101 predicted proteins | sample TARA_B100001057 | Tara Oceans TARA_B100001057 (sample SAMEA2621839) | marine metagenome | biome: marine biome (ENVO:00000447); feature: surface water layer (ENVO:00002042); material: "saline water (ENVO:00002010), including plankton (ENVO:xxxxxxxx)" | depth 5 m | reverse complement strand
GGCAGTGGTGGATTTGAAATATATTGTAAGAATAAAGATGTAAAACATATTTGGAATTCCATTTTTGAAGCTGGAAATTCATTTGGAATCAAACCCATTGGATTGGCTGCACGTGACACTTTGCGCCTTGAAATGGGCTATTGCTTGTATGGAAATGATATTGACGACAACACCTCCCCCATTGAAGCTGGTTTGGGATGGATTACAAAATTCTCAAAAAACTTTACAAATTCTGAAAACCTTCAAAGAGAATTAAAAGAAGGAGTTAAACAAAAATTGATAGCGTTTGAGCTTCTCGAGCGTGGTATTCCAAGGAAAGGTTATGATATCATTGATGCCTACGATTTGAAAATTGGAACAGTGACCTCAGGTACCATGTCTCCTTCATTGAGGAAAGGAATCGGCATGGGTTATGTAAAAACTAATAATACTGCGGTTGGAACACCAATTTACGTTAAAATTCGAAAAAAAATTGTTGCAGCAGTTGTAGTTAAAATCCCTTTTTATAAACCCTAAATTGAGGAAATGAAAGGTAAAAAACAACGTGTTCTGATATTGGGTGCTAGTGGATTTTTAGGACATTCCATTTATAAAGAATTAGCCCCATTTTACAAAACATTTGGAACTTATTATGCAGATAATAAAAACTTTAAATCCAATACACATTTCTTCAAATACAGTCTTGAATCAGATGATATTATCAGTCTTATTAAATCTGTAAAGCCTTCTTTAATAATTTCAGCGCTCAAAGGTCCCTTTCCTGAACAAGTATTAGCTCATCGTCACATTTATCAATACCTAAAAAAACAGTCTGAGCTCAAGATTCTGTTTTTATCTTCCGCCAATGTTTTTGACGCATACAGCAAATACCCTAGTTATGAAAATAATACAAGACTCAGCAACAGCATATATGGATATCTAAAAATTAGAATTGAACATCAGATTCAAAAATTGCCGCAACGACAATGGGCTATTCTTAGACTTCCAATGGTTTTTGGCTTAAAATCCCATCGAATTCAGGAAATTAAGCAACTGCATCAATTGGGGGTTCCTATTGAATTATTTCCTAACCTTGTTATGAATGTGTGTTCCGCGGACAGAATGACACGACAGTTGCATTATATTGTCAATAGAAATAAATATGGGATTTTTCATTGTGGCAGTACAGACTTAATCCACCATGAAGATTTTATTAAAAATTTAACCAAATATTTAGGAATTAAAACTTCAAAATATAAATTCGTTTACACAACAAATGATGAACGATATCTCGCTGTATTACCAAAATACAATGCACTGCCAAAATATTTGCAGTTTAAATACCAGGACGTGTTGGATGAGCATTTTAAAACTTCTTGATTTTTCATAATATTTTGTTATTATTCGTGACATTGATATTTTAGCAATACAATAAATAAAAGACATGGGAAGAGCATTTGAATTTCGAAAAGCTAGAAAAATGAAACGATGGGCAGCTATGAGTAAAGCTTTCACACGTATTGGTAAAGACATTGTCATGGCTGTTCGAGAAGGTGGTGGTGATCCTGAGAATAATTCAAAACTTCGTGCTGTTATTCAAAATGCCAAATCAGTCAACATGCCTAAGGACAATATTGAAAGAGCAATAAAAAGAGCAAGTGATAAAAGTCAAGGGGATTTTAAGGAAGTTTTATTTGAAGGATATGCTCCACATGGAATAGCTGTGATAGTCGAAACTGCCACAGATAATAATACACGCACAGTTGCTAATATACGTAGCTATTTTAATAAATATAATGGAAATTTAGGGACATCTGGTTCAGTTGCTTTTATGTTTAATCATAGTTGTAATTTTAGGATTAATTCGGGTGGCTTAGATTTAGAAGAAATTGAATTAGAATTTATTGACTTTGGAGTTGAAGAAGTCTTTTTAGATGAAGATGATATTTTAATTTATGCACCTTTTGAATACTTCGGGGAAATACAGTCCCAACTTGAAAAAAGAAAAATTCAAATCCTATCATCAGGTTTCGATAGAATTCCTCAGACAATAAAAAAGTTAAATAAAGCTCAAGGCGAAGAAGTTCAAAAATTATTACAAAAAATTGAAGAGGATGACGATGTCCAAAACGTTTATCATTCTATGGAGGTAGTATATTAAGAGAACTTTGCTATTTTACCTTTTACACCTTCAAAAAATGAATATATGAACTTGAAGTCAGCTTTAACATCATCTGTAGGATAAAATGGTACTGATAAACGATTTTCTTTATTTTTATAATCTAAAGTAAACATTACAATTGGGACATTAGCTTTCTTAGCAATATAATAGAAACCTGTTTTCCATTTTTCGACTTTTTTACGAGTACCTTCAGGTGCAATTGCAATTAAAAGCTTTTCCTTGTTTGCGAAAAGTCTTGCAATGGCATCAACTTGTTTTTCATTACGTTTTCTTTCAACAGGGATCCCACCAAGAGCTTTAAAAAACCAACCTGTAAATATATTAAAAAGAGATTTCTTTGCTATAAAACGAGCGTCAATATTAATGACTGAACGCAATAAAACACCAATATAAAAATCATGCCAACTCGTATGTGGTACAGCAATAATAACAGCTTTCTTGACACTTTCAAAATCTTTGAAACCACTAATTTTCCAACCTAATACTTGGTGATAAATAAATTTTGAAATCATTTCTTAATTCTTTACATTTTTTTGTAAATCTTTTTCAGTGATTTTTTATCAATAGTATCTTTCCAGTTTTTACCTAATGCATTTTTCCACAATGGCTCAAGATTCATAGCAATATCAATCATTTTATCAAGATCATTATTACTCAAATTTTTACAAATTTCATTAGGTAATATTATCTTATGCTTACTGAGTATTTTACGAAATAAAATAACTTCTTCTATGTAAAATTCATCAAGTTGATTAAAAACTATACAATTAGCTAATCCGTGTTTAATTCCCAAGACAAAGGACAAACCATAACTTAATGCGTGAGCAGCACCAACTTGTGAATATGCAATACTCATTCCTCCATGCCATGAAGCCATCATTAATTTATTTTGTTTTTCTTCAGTTGATAACTCTTGCAAGAAAACCTCTTTACAAAGAGAATAAGCCATTTCACCATAACTTTTACTGAATGTGTTAATAAAAGTTCCATTCAAAGACTCTACACAATGAATAAAACAATCCATTCCAGTATAGAACCATTGATCTGCTGGAACTCCTTCAGTTAGTTCAGGGTCTAAAATCACTTGATCAAAAGTCGTATAATCGCTGTTAATACCTAATTTCATTTTGGAACCACTTAATACAGTTGTACGAGAGACCTCTGAGCCAGTTCCAGAAATGGTTGGAACACCAATATGATAAACAGCTGGATTTTTAATTAAATCCCATCCCTGATAATCTTCACTTGAGCCGCTATTAGTAATCATCAATGATACAGCTTTTGATAAGTCTAAAATAGTACCACCACCAATTCCAATAATCCCAGAAGGTATGGATTTTGTATTAAGTATAATATCTTCAACTAGTACATCTACCTGTGTTGTTTTGGGTTCTTCATTGGATGATATGAAAATAATATAATCATCATATATAAGTGATATTTTAGATAAGATATTATAGTTATTCTCAAAAACATCATCTATTAAATAGATAAATGGAGCGAGCTCATTCTCACGTTTTGGTGTAATAATTTCATTAAGTTGACTAAAACTACCTCGACCAAAAATGACATTAGAAACCATTGGAAAATTTTTAAAACTCATATCATTTTTCCTTAAATATTATCTTCATTCCATTTAATTCTGGCTTTGATTAGATCTTCAGGGGTGTCAATTTCAATTCCTTGAACTAATGATTCTACCATCTTAATTTTTTTACCATGTTCTAAATAACGAATACATTCAATTTTTTCAGACTCTTCCAACTTTAAAATTGGAAGTTTTGTAAATTCTAAAAGTTGATTTCTTCTAAATGCATAAACCCCTTTGTGTTTATAATATTTAACTCCTGAATCGAGTCGATCGTAAGGTATTACACTTCTAGAGAAATAAAGAGCAAAATTATTTGAATCCGTAATTACCTTGACACAATTTGGATTTTGTATTTCTTTAATATCAGTAATTTGAACCATTAGCGAGGCCAAATCAATAAGATCCTGTTTATCAGTTTTAAAAATTTCAATTAATCGTTTTAAGCTTTCCCTTTCAGTAAAAGGTTCGTCTCCTTGTACATTGACAACAATATCACATTTAATATTTCTGATAACTTCTGCAATACGGTCACTTCCGGACTCATGTTTATTCTTGCTCATCAAAACATTACCTCCAATAGAATTTATTTCGTTAAAAATAATAGAGCTATCTGTAACAACATAAACGTCATCAAATAATTTAGTATCAATAACAGCTTGATATGTCCTGGATATAACAGGCTGACCAACTAAATCCTCCATAAGCTTTCCAGGAAATCGACTTGCGTCATAACGTGCAGGAATAATAGCAACAATTTTCATCATATAAAAATTACAATTATTAAAAATACAGTTTTTTTAAGAAATAAATTAAAGAATAGTCATTAGTTTATCATTCAAAAAACTGGTCCTGAAATCCAATTAAATAGAGTTTTTCCTTAGCTCTTGTAATGGCAGTGTATAACCAACGTAAATAATCTAAATTAATTCCATTTGGTAGGTATGGTTGTTCAATAAAAACATTATTCCACTGTCCGCCCTGTGACTTGTGACACGTAATTGCATAAGAAAATTTGACTTGCAGTGAGTTTAAATATTTATTCTTTTTAATAGCTAAAAATTTTTTGTAGCCTGGCCTTTCATTTTCGTAATCTTTTAGTACTTCCTGGTATAAATTGTTTCCATCTTCATAAGATAATGAAGGAGTTTCTAACGAAATAGTATCAAGCATTAAAACTGTTTCGAATGGTTTCATTTTTGGATAATCAACTAGTTTAATTTTAACTTCTGCAAAACGAAATCCATATAGATCTTTCAAAGCAAAAACTTCTAAAACCTCAATAATATCTCCATTTGCTATAAAGCCAGCTTCACTAGATGGGTTAATCCAAAAATAATTATTTCTAACAATCATCAGTAAATCACCTGTGGTTATCTCGTTATCATTAAATAAAATACGATCTCTAATTTGTTGATTGTATAAATTAGCCCGTTTATTAGATCTTACTATAAGTGCCGTTTCTTCATTTCCATGTTTTGAGTAAGAATCATTAATAGCATCTAGGATATCTTGTCCGTCAACCAATCTTACGATATCATTAAAGCCTTCTACTTTAAATTTAAATCGTTCAAAGAATTTATTTGAAATTGATTCTCGAAGTTCTGTGGCATTAAAAAGAATACCTGAGTCCTCACTCTGTCTTACTACTTCATCGAGTTCAATTTGAGAAACATTTTTACTGTAATTTATTTCTAATTTTGAATAGTCTAAGGCTGGGCTAATATCAAGATTTACTGGAGGTAATTGGGCTGTATCACCAATCAATAATAGTTTACATTTATAACCTAAATAAACAAACTTAATCAAATCATCAAGCAAAGCTCCACTTCCGAATATATGTGATTGATTTATATTATCAGAAATCATAGAAGCTTCATCAACTATGAATAAAGTATCTTTATATTTATTCGGTCCTAATACAAAAGATATTCTACCACTTTTATCCGTTTTTGGAATATAAATTTTTTTATGAATTGTGAAAGCTTCTTTGTTAGTATAACTACTAATAACTTTTGCTGCTCTTCCTGTAGGCGCTAAGAGAAGAGCACTTTTTTTTACTTTCCATAAATTTTTAACTATAGTAGTAATAATAGTTGTTTTCCCAGTACCGGCATAACCTTTCAATAAAAATAGATCTTCCTTTGATTTGGAAAGTATGAAACTTGAAAGTTGTTTTAACCCAATGTCTTGCTTAAAGGTTGTTGAAAAAGGGAATCCAGATTTCAATAAATGATAAAATTCTGATGGAGTCATTAAATTTTAGTCAAACAATAATTTTTTCAAATATAAGAATGATTTTTGGGCACTTTCACTTTATTGAATAAAAAAAAATTGTAGATTTGTTTTATAGATTTTATAAAACAAACTATGGCCATTTTCTTAATTATTTCAATAATTATTTTATCAGTTTTAATTGTATGGTTAATTGATAAATATGACCCCAAAAAATACAAATCTCTTATACTTGTAAGTTTATGGGCAGTAATTATTTTGTTAAGTTATATGACATTCATGTCAATTTATGGAGAAATCAGATTTAACCAAGAAAAAGAAAGACGTTATAAAGTTGTAATTGAAAACTTAAAGGATATTCGTGATTCACAACTCGCTCATAAAACTGTTAAAGGTACTTTTCAAAATAATTGGGATTCACTTGTAAAGTTCATTGAAAATGAAAAATTCACGATAACCCAAAGAAGAGATTCAACTATTATTGACAAACTCTTAACAAGTCGTTATGGTGTTGACACAACAAAAGATATTGTAATAATTGACACCCTTGGTTTTGTTGGAGTTCAAGATTCTCTTTTTGGAGCTGACAAGCGCTACAAAACAATGATGGATATCCCAGAGGGTAAACCAAACCAAAAATTTAAGTTGGAAACCGGATATGTTGCACAAAATGGGATGAATATTCCTGTTTTTGAAGCATCGGTTGATAAAAGTATTCTTTTGTTCGACCAGGATAAAAACTTAGTAGACAAAGAAAAAGAATTGATATCTGTAGAAGGAGTTAATGGTCCTACACTTAGAGTAGGTTCTATGGAAGAAGTAAATACCAACGGAAATTGGCCTAAAAATTATTCAAGCGAACAATAACATATCTGATAAAAATTTAATGTTGTCCATTCAAGCTGGCTTGAATGGACTTTCTTTTTTTGTGCTAGAACATTTTTCAGGTAATGTAATTGATGTCATCTTTGAAAATTTCACAAAGGCACTAACACCAGAGAAATTACTTAATAAAATGATTAGAATATTGGACACTCATGAATCTTTACAATTAAAATTTTCTAAAGTACAGGTTATTCATAGTAATGAAATGCAAACTGTTATTCCTTCTGCTCTTTTTGATGAAGCTAATTTATCTGATTACTTAAAGTACAACACAAAAATTTTTAAAACAGATTTTATAACATATGATGTAATTCAGAATATAGATATTGTGTTAGCATATGTGCCATTTATGAATATAAATAATTATGTATTTGACCGTTTTGGAAGTTTTGAGTACAAACACAGTGCTACAGTTCTTATTGAAAAGATTTTACAATTAGAAAAAAATAATACAGAGCCCAAAGTATTCATAAACATAGAATGCTCCTGTTTTGAAATTATTATCACAAAAAATAATAATCTACTGTTGTATAATCGCTTTGAATATTCAACCAAAGAGGATTTTATATATTATATTCTTTTTACTGCAGAACAGCTGGAGCTAAACCCTGAATATTTTAAATGTATTTTAATTGGATTGGACAATGAGAATGATGACTTATTTTCCATTGTATATAAATATGTAAGAAATACGTCTTTGTTGAAATCAGAAGACATGAATTATTCACATAATGAATCAACAAAAAATTTCACTCTTTTAAACAGCTACTAATGCGAATAATTTCTGGACTTTTTAAAGGAAGGCGCGTGAGGGCACCTAAAAAACTCCCATCTCGTCCAACAACAGATATGGCAAAAGAAGGACTGTTTAATATACTTTATAACAAATATGATTTTCAAGATATTGAAGTTTTAGATTTATTTTCGGGAACAGGAAATATAAGCTATGAGTTCTGTTCAAGAGGGGTAAAACTTATTCAATCCGTTGATAAAGACCGTAGATGTGTTGAATTTATTAAAAAAACTGCAAAGGATTTAAATATGTCAATTCAAGCAATAGAAGCTAATGTCTACTCATTTTTACAAAAAAATAATAGAACATTTGATGTTATTTTTGCTGACCCGCCTTATAAAATGGAGTTGGAAAATTTTGAAAAATTAATTTATTTAATTTTTAAGAACAAGCTTATTAACGAAAATGGAATTTGTATAATAGAGCATTCTAAATATAAAGATTTATCTAAAATTGACAATTTTAAAGAAATAAAATGCTATTCAGGAAATTGTTTTAGCTTTTTTAAATAAAAAAGCAGATCTGTAAGCCGAATTCTGTACCCATTAAGAGTCCTTATCATTTATCTAAGATTTTTGTTGCCAAAAAACTTTAGCTGCCTACCCTTCAACATTGCACGTGCCGCACTAAAAGCTGATATACATGGCATTGCACCGCATAGAGTTTACCTGTTTTCACTACAGCTTAACCTGTACATACTTTCTGTTGCACTAGTCCTAACCTCACGGTTGGTGGCCGTTAACCACTATGCTGCACTACGGTGTTCGGACTTTCCTCTCTTCGTAAAAACGAACAGCGATAAGGCGATCTGCTTTGTGGCAAAATTACATAAATTGTTGATAACTCCTATTATTTAATTTAAACCCACCAAATGAATTCCACAATGAATTTTTAAATTTGTTCTGTATGGATAAATTTGTTGTTTCTGCACTTAAGTATAGACCACAATCTTTCAAGGATGTTGTTGGTCAATCAACAATTACGACTACTTTAGAAAAAGCTATAAGAGATAATCATTTAGCAAAGGCACTTCTTTTTACGGGACCACGTGGAGTTGGAAAAACTACATGTGCCAGAATATTAGCAAAAATGATTAATACAAAACGGGATATTGATACAAATGAGGATTTCTCTTTTAATATATTTGAATTAGACGCAGCTTCTAATAATTCAATTGAAGATATTAGAAATTTAACGGATCAAGTTAGAATTCCTCCCCAAGTTGGTGAATACAAGGTATATATTATCGATGAAGTACATATGTTATCTACCAGTGCCTTTAATGCCTTTCTAAAAACGCTTGAGGAGCCTCCTAAACACTGTATCTTCATATTAGCAACTACAGAAAAGCATAAAATTATACCTACTATTCTTTCGCGATGTCAGATATTTGATTTCAAAAGAATAACTATTTCAGATGCAAAAAATTATCTTAAACTTATTGCCAAAGAACAAGGAATTAAAGCTGATGAAGATGCGTTACACATAATTGCACAAAAGTCTGACGGTGCTATGCGAGATGCACTTTCAATTTTTGATCGTGTTGTAAGTTTTTGTGGGGAACATCTAACTAGAAAAGCCGTTTCTGAAAATTTAAACGTTCTCGATTATGATATTTATCTCGAGGCTACAGATTTAATTCTTAAAAACAACATTCCTAGTCTTTTAAATTTATTTAATGATATTTTAATTAAAGGTTTTGAAGGTCAAGATTTCATCTGTGGTTTAGCCTCACACTTTAGGGACCTATTTGTTGCAAAAACTCCAGAAACTCTGGAGCTACTTGAGATACCCTCAAATATAATCGAGAATTATAAAATACAATCAAAATTAACAAGTCCTGCTTTTTTAACTAAGGCGATTTACTTTGCAAATGATTGCGATTTAAAATATCGGCAAAGTAGAAATCAACGACTATTAGTAGAAATTTCACTAATGAAACTAGCCTCCATCAATTTTGATAGAGAAAAAAAAAAGAACTTTGACTTTATAATTCCCAGAAAATATTTTTCTAAGACAATTGAATCAAAAATAATTTCAAATGGTAAGAAAACTGATTCTAAAAAAAATGAATCACCTTCAAATTTTGTAAATGAAAAACAGCAAACACCTATTACTGAAGCTGATTTAGTAGGTCCTTCTAAAAAGTCACATGTTTTACCTAAGATATCAAATAACCATCATCAGCCCTCAGGTCTATCATTAAAGAGCATTAGTCAAAAAAAAGCACACCAAATTAAACAGATGGATGTGAACGTAAAACAGGTGGACTTACCTAAAGAAAATTTCACTCAAAACCAATTACTAAAATACTGGAACCAATACGTTGAAATATTAGAACAAAAAGGGAAATATAATCTTGCTGCAATTTTAAAAATTGACACACCAACAATTAAAGATGTACATTTTATATGTCTTGAATTCCCAAATTCAACCAATAAAATTGATGTTGAAAATCAACAAACAGATTTACTAAAATTTCTTCGAAAATCGCTAAACAACTACGATATAAAACTTGATATATCAATTAATGAAAAAATGGAAAAAGACTTTTCGTATACAGCTGAGGAAAAATATGCTAAATTAAATAAGAAAAACCCTTCACTTGAAATTTTAAAAAAAACCTTCAATTTAGATTTATAGATCATGTTAGGATTAAAACTACCAACCGATCCCCGTTGGGTCAATATTGCAGAAATGAATATTGATGATATACTTACTGATCACGCTTTTTGTGAACAAAAAGCTGCAAGTACTGCAATTTCATTAATCGTGAGTTTTCCAGAGTATACTGATCTTGTAAAGGAAATGATTGTCTTGGTAGAAGAAGAAATTAGCCATTTTAAAATGGTTCATGATTTAATAATTGACAGGGGAATGATACTAGGAAGAGATCGCAAAGATAACTACGTTACTTCACTTCTGAAATTTTTTCCAAAAGGCGGTAGTAGAACAACACAGCTTATTCATCGTCTTCTTTATGCAGCTCTAATAGAAGCTAGAAGTTGCGAAAGATTTAGGTTATTATCAGAAAATTTAAGAGATAAAAAGTTAGCGAAATTTTATAAAAAGCTTATGATCAGTGAGGCTCATCATTATACAATGTTTCTGAATTTTGCTAGGCAATATGGAGAACGCAAGCTTGTCGATGAAAAGTGGAAAGAACTTCTTGAGCATGAAGCCATCATTGTGAAAGGACTAGGACAAAATAAAACAATTCATGGCTAAAATATATAATTAAAACCGTTAATAGTTAAATTAAGGTGATAAACGCTGAATTAACCATTTTAAATCTCCATCAAGTTTATAAAGTATTCTATCGTGAAGACGGTTTTCGCGTCCTTGCCAAAATTCTATCTCAATGGGTCTGACAATAAAACCACCCCAAAATTCTGGACGATTTATAGATTGACCCCTAAATTTTTCCTCAAGTTCAATCAACCTATTTTCAATTTCAGAACGATTTTTTACCACAGAGCTCTGCTTTGATACATATGCACCAAGTTGACTACCACGAGGACGTGATTTAAAATAGGAATCACTAACTGAGGATGGAATTTTTTCAGCTTTACCTTTAATAATTACCTGACGCTCTGCTCCCTCCCAATAAAAAGATAAACATACTTTTGGGTGTTTAATAATTGATTTACCTTTATTACTTTCATAATTAGTATAAAAAATAAATCCTTCAGAATTGTATTTTTTTAACAAAACAACTCGGCTTTTGGGGTAACCATCTGATGATATAGTAGAAAGAGTCATTGCATTCACTTCAATCCCTTCGAAGTGATTATCAACTTCTAAAAACCACTTCTCAAATAGAACATATGGTGTATCTGAGATTGAATCTTCAAGCAAAGTCCCTTTATTGTAAGATTTTCGGTAATGTCCTAGATCTTTTTGCATATTATTTTTTTTCAAAAGTAATTAATTTGACAATTAAATTCATTTCAAAATTCTTAAATTTATATCAAAATATGATAAATGTTAATAGCATTTCTAATTAATGGATTGATTCTAATTGTCGCTGGAATATTAGTTAAATACAACCCTAATATTCTAGCGGGATACAATACATTGAGTAAAGAAAAGAAAAAAGAAATAAATATTGAAAAAGTGTCAACTATAGCAAGAAATTCGTTAATTATAACAGGCGCTTTAATAATTGACTCAACATGTATTATGTATATTTTGGAAAGTTCTGAAATAACTCAGATAACCATTATTTCAATAATATTTATTACTGGATTATTAGCTATGCTAATACTTGTTAATCGTGTATCAAAAATTAAATAATCTTTGAAATAAAAAATTAAAACAAACTTTATTTCCAAAACTTTCTCTTGGATGTTTGTCCAATTCCTGGATTAAACGTGTTTGTTGGATCTAGTTCTTTATAAAAATTTAAAAGTGGAGTTTTGCATGTATATTCATGGCCCACGTTATGTTCTGCTGGATATTCGGCTCCACATGAATCATAATATTCAAGTAATTCTGTTTTTAATTTTTTTATGTTTACATTCTTTTTAACAATGTAATTGTGATGCAAGACATGGCAAAATAAATGACCATAGTATAATTTCATTTCTAATTTGTCGTCAATTACTTTAGGAAGAGTCTCAAACCATTTTTTTTGGTTTCTGGGTAGTGCAATATCCATTGAAAGGTTCCCCCCTATTTTAGAGTCATTTAAAACAGAATATCGTCCAAATGCACTTGCAGCAGTAAACCTATGTAAAATAGCTTTATCGCCTTCTTTAGAATTACATTCAAAAAAATCACCTTCATTCTGATTGAAGAAGCTATCAAAATAAATTCTAGCTTCATCAATTCCGTTGTCAGACATCTCAACAATCCAGTGATGTTCATATAATCTTCTAAAGTTTTCCATTTTTTTCGGTAAATGATTGGGCCAAAAATTACTTAAGAATTGCATCAGCTTATCAGAAAGATTATTAGGTAATACTCGCATTTTTGCTGAAACAAAATCTACTTTACGCTTTAATTTAAAAAGTGTTGGAAGAAATGTAGTCCCTAATTTATCTAAAACTATAAATGTATCCTTACTATATTTTTTTGCAGCGTCGTAACAATCTCTATGTAGATAATCCCCTGAAATTGGTAGATTTTCGAATTTTGATAAAATATCCCTTCTAATTTTGAAAAACACGTCTGGATTGTTCGAACCTAGATAAAACACCTGAGATTTTTTTGACATCTCATAAGTATCCAGTCTAACAGCAAAAACAGCGATTTTTCCAGCCGATCCCGAAGCACCATATAATAGTCTAGAATCAGAGTTGAACCTTGAAGGAGTATTAGAATCAACATCTTTTACTATTTCATGATATCGATCGTCTGATGCAATATTTTTTGTCTTAATAAAATCAGATTCTGAGTAATTTTTAGATTGTAAATTATTTAATATTTCCCTAGGTTTTAAACCTAGATTTATACCCAATTGGTTAATTAATTCTAGTTTGCCATTTTTATTTACTCTAGCGTACAATGCCATTTCTGTATAAGCAGGACCTCTTTGTACTAAAGAACCACCAGAGTTATTACAAATTCCTCCAATAATAGAGGCTCCTATTGAAGTTGAACCGATAACCGAATGTGGTTCTCTACCGATTGGCTCCAGTTGTTTTGTTAAATCAAAAAGAGTACTTCCTGCTAAGGCTATAATTTGCTTACCATTTTTTATCAAATGAATATCTTTGATGCGTATTGTGTTAATTATAATTATTGGTCGATCATAATCAGTTCCAAATGGGGTTGAACCACCCGTTAAACCGGTATTTGCCCCTTGCATTATAATTATCAAATCATTTGAAACACATATTTTTAATAAATCCCACATTTCTAATAAAGTTCCAGGAAGTGTAACGGCTAAGGTATCTCCTTGACCATATCTCCAACCTTTACAATAAGGCTGTTGATTCCATTTATTAGTTATCAAAAATTTCTTACCAATAACTTTGATTAAATCCTTGATTAAATTAACGTTTGAATCTTTCATGAAAAATTAAAATATTTTGTTCTATTCAATTTAATGAAATGATGAGAATTTAAAGTTAGAAAAATTAATTAATTTGTTAGAGAAATAATCAGCTTGGTATGTATTTTGTTTCAAGTTTATATCTTTACAAATGATAAGCAATAACAAATAATGTCTAAATTTATTATTCTTTTAGTTTTTAACCTATTTGTACAATATAGTTTTTCTCAAACTGAAAATGCTAAGCAAACTCTTCGCATTAAGGCTAAAGAACTAGAAAAGGAAGACCAAAATGCATCAAGACTTTTAAATTTGTCAACTGTTAAAGGGCTCACAGATAAAGGCTTTAAAATTAGTATGGGTATACCTCCAATTGATGGTTTCGCAAAAAAGGAAAGGAGTATTACAACTCATCGTGACGTGGTTGACCCCACCTGGGAAATCAATCAATCGTTTAGCGAAAATAAAAAAGATGTATCTAAGTATAGTAAAGATTACTATTTAGGAGATATTAAAACAAAATCAAAATTTATTAGAATTATATGCCGCGATCACGAATATGAAGATGGAGATCGAATAAAATTAATTTTAAATAAAGTAACTATACATCCAAATATTAGACTAAGTAACTCTGGATATGTACTGGACATAAAATTAAATGAAGGCCTTAATACAATTGAATTTTATGCGTTAAATGAGGGCACTTCTAGCCCTAACACTGCAGAGCTTAAGGTTTTAGATGAAAATAGCAGTATAATAGGCTCTGGCCAATGGTTATTAACCACTGGATTTAGGGCTAAACTAATGGTGCTTAAACAATAAAGCTAATTTACTATGGGACTTGTTAATGGAGTTGAGCTTTTTACAACTACATAAGTAGAAGTAGCATAAAATGCATTTCCTCCAGCTCCGTCGCTTGTCCAATCTTCTAAATCATATTCGAATGTGAAACTTGAACCACTGTAAGTTGTACCTAGATCATCTTTCCTAACTGGGACAACCATTCCTGGACACCAACCCGCCCTATCTGGAGTCCAGTTCCCAGGATTTTGATTATTAATCGGATTTGCAGCACAGCCAATTGGACCCATATAATGTTGAAAGACTGCAGATCCATTAATTTTAACATCATGAGTTCTATAACACCACTCCGCACAACGTCTACCGTCTGAATCACCTGGTGTTGCATGACCCCATCCGGAAATAACTGTTCTCAATTCAGTACTTTCAGCATTTGAAGGGATTTGAATAGATCTATCTAAATCTAAGTTATGACTGACACCATAAGGTATACCAGAAATTGAATTTGAGTGTAGTCCTAAAACTTCAGAAACTGCGTAAAATGGGTAGTCTGGTGTTCCCTCTACATAGTCAAATTCAATAGTAACCAAATCAGCTTTAGCTGTCCAATTTTCAATATATATTCTAAGCTCTGTAGAACCCGTTAAATAGGATTTAAAATCAGTAACATCAAATTCTAACCCACGATCAAGTTGTTGTGTACCAACCCAATATGGTGTAATGTAACGGCCTATTTCAAACCAACTATCGCTATTGGTATCCTTAACTTTTACATTTGCAAAGCGATCCCAATCATCACAACCTGTGGATGGACAGTCAATTTGTAAAAACATTTTAATTTCACTTACATTAGTGAGATCCTCGTGTAAATTAAAAACTTGAACATTAGATTGGCTAAAACCACCTCCAAAACCTAAAGGTTGATCTTGGAAAGTCTCATATGTATGAACTACCGGTGCTCCAAAACCTGAAAGTGATACTTCAACATTTGGTGCTAAATCACTCTGTATAGTTAATGATGTTGAATGATTTCCAACTTCGGTTGGACTGAATCTTATAAAAACAGTATTTTCACCATTTGCACTAACCAAAGGAATATTAATTTCACTTGTAAAATCTAAATTATCTAGTGAAATTTCAAAATTTTCGCCAACAACTAAGCTAATTACAGATGTTAAATTTTGACCAGTCACTACAACACCGAAAGATTCCGAATGCTCAAAAATTTGAGTTTCTGAAAAGCTAACATTTGAATTACTGGAGCTAATTGTTGGGGCATTTGATAATCCAATTCCACTTAGTTCAACAACTACATTCTCAGCTTGTGGAGATAAGATAATTAAATCACCTTCAATATTTCCAATATCTCCTTGTTCAGGGGAAAATCTTACAAAAATTACAGTTGATTGAGGATTTAAAAAAGTTAATTGATTTGTAAAATTAGTATTGTCTAATGAAATTTCAAATCCGTCAGTTGATGATACTGAAATAGATCCAATTAAATTTGAACCACCAATTGAAATATTTTGTGAATCGGAATGATCCATAACTAATACTTCGCCAAAGACCAAATTAGTAGTACTAACATTTAGTGTTGCTGGAGATGGTGTTGAATCGGAATTACCTCCACTGTCGCCACCACTGCAATTATGTGTAAAAAGGGATATAATAAATGCAAAAGTGATAAAACGGAAAATTGATAAAGATTTCATATAAGTTTGAGTATTGAAGTAAATATTAAGCAATTTAAAAAAACAAAATTACATTTTTTTATTAGTTAACAAATAATACAATATAATTGAGAAAAAATAAATTAATGAAATATTAAATTAAAAATATATCAATATGATAAAATATAATCTCAAAATTTTTGATTCCAGTCAAAAGGTTCATAAATTGTAAAAATTATAATCAATTTAATTTATAGCTTATGAAAAAAATTACATTATTGGCTTTTTTATTAGCCGCTTTTCTCTCAAATGCCCAGATTTTGAGTGAAGATTTTTCGACTGGGACAGAAGGTTCAACCTTTCCAAATGGATGGACTACATCAACAGAGTTTGGTACCGTTGGAGACTGGGTAATTGGAAATACAGCAAACACTGGTATTCCAGCTTATGGAGGTGATGATGGAATGATTGGTGGAGGATGTGATGGTCTGTATGCATTGCTTGATAGCGATGGTTTTGGATCTGCTGGTTCTCAAAATGCATCACTGATATCCCCAGTAATGGATTTAACAGGCTACTCTGAATTAACGCTAAGATTTAATCATCACTTTAGAAATTATTCAAGTGAGTCTGGTTATGTTGAAGCAACAACTGATAACGGAACTACATGGACAGAACTCACTAGCTATATACTTCCAGCAGAGGTATCCGGACCTCCACTTGTTACTCAAATAGTTGAAGGATTAACTTTAATTGACATCTCTGCCTTAGCTGGTAACCCTGAAGTTCAAATCAGATTTCGCTATGTTGGATCTTGGGGATATTATTGGGGTATAGACAATATTGAAGTTACGGAATGTACTGCTGCTTCACCTGTTTCAGTAAGCACACCAACTTTACCTTTAGATGCAGCAACTGATGTTGTTATTAATTATGGTGCAAATGATATTATTAATTTTGAATGGCCTGCTGCAGCTGAAGGCTCTGAGTTAGACAGCTATACTTTTAACTTAAGTACTGCTTTAATCGGTTTTCCAAGTATTGGTTCTTTAACAGTCGATAATAATTTGGTTAACCTAATATACACTTGGGCGCCTAATACAACTTACTATTGGTCTGTAGATGCTTCAAATTGTGCGGGTTCAACAACAGGTACAATATTTAGTTTTACAACTGCTGCTTGTACGGCAATAGCTGCACCAAGTGCAGTTACAACACCTGGACCCGAGGATGGAGCAACAAGTGTAGCACTTGGTGTTACTGAAACAGGAGTAGCTGGTGCACTAGCTTTTACTTGGGCTGAAAATGAAGCTGGACTTTTTTACGACCTATTGCTTGGTACAGATGCTCTACTTTCCACACCATCAACATTCTCATTTGAAAATGGTGAAACTATTACTGGTTTAAGTGAAAATACTACTTACTATTGGCAAATAGTTACTCACAATTGTTTTGGTTCTACATCATCAAGTATATGGAGTTTTACTACTGGTACTACTGCTTCAGTTAATGATTATGATTCAAAATTATTTACGGTTTTTCCTAATCCTGTAGTTGATATCTTAAGTATTGAAGGTAATGCACCTATTGACAATATAGAGGTTATTAATCAACTTGGTCAGAGTGTAATTACATTTGAAAGAAGTTCAATAATAAATAAAACAATTAATCTTAATAAACTAAATACTGGGATTTATTTTATAAGGGTAAAGTCTAATGATACGATTGAGACATTACAAATTATAAAACAATAATATCATTTTAAATTTATAAAAGCATTCTCTTAAATAAAGGGGATGCTTTTTTTGATAAAAATATTAATGATTGTATTTTGCAATTATAAATAACTAATTAAATTAAATATGAGAAATTTATTTTTAAGCCTAATTACTATGGCTGCAATGACGTCCTGTCAGAAAAATGTGACTGGACCGTCTGAAGAACAAAAAGAAACATTTAAAAAAAATTATACTGCATTTTTGGATCATCATGTTAAAGGATTTGAAACTGAGGATAGTAGTTTAATTGCTGAATATTTAGCTGATTCTGTTAAATGGAGCCCACCAGTTTGGAATGATAATAAAATACTTGGTAAGGCTGAAATGATAAGTATTGCTGATCAATATTTTTCAGAATTTGATAATTTGACATTTTTACCAGGAGATGGAGGTATTGACTCCAAGGGAGCCTTTTGGAGTGGATCATACTACTCAGAGGTTGGTGAAACCACTTCTGAACCAAATGGAATTAGAATTTATGGAACCTGGACAGGGACACATACAGAATCTGGAGCAACTATAAATAATAAATGGTATGCAGTAGTTGCATTCAATGAAGATGGAAAAGTTGTAATGTTCTCGGACTGGATGGATGTTTCAGGACTTGATGCACAAATTGAAACTCATTTAGCGTCTCAAACTGAATAATAAATCCTTTATCATAAATTAAAAAGTCTACACTTAGTAGACTTTTTTTATTTTATTCAAGTAAAGAATCATTATTGCTTTTCCCAAGATAGAAGCCAAGTCATCTTATCTTTATTGGAATAAATTTCACTCCAACCGCTATGGCCTGAAGATCCAATATCAAATATTACGTTTTTATTATTTTCTGAAAGTTTCTCATACATTGACTCAGCCATAGAAAAATTAGAAGTCCTATCATTTTTACTATGATGTAAAAAAGTTGGTAAATAAGATATTTTTTCACTTAAAGGAATATATGAATATGGCTGATGATGTGGACTCAAAGGCATTATAGCTGCAAAAGTATTAGGCAGTTGAGAAGCGATTATAAATGTACCTCTCCCTCCCATACTAAGCCCTGTTAAATAGATTCTACTTTCGATAATATTCAGGTGAGATTTAACATCTAAAATAACATCTTGTGTCTTTTTTGCACTCCAATCAACCCCGAGTTTTATAGGTGCTACGATGATATATTCGTCATCATCAGACATGTGAAATTCATTTATAAGATTAACTAACCTACTTAGTGAATCACCATTGAAGTAAATTCCACCATGTAAGAAAACAATTAATGGATATTTAGTATTTGTATCGAAATTTTTTGGAAATCTTAGCACATATGAATATCCACATTTCCACCTCAAATTATCATTTACACATGAACTAAAATTAAGATCAGGTTTGACATAATCTTCTCCCCAAACAGCTTCTTTTGTCCATGGATCTGAACCATTTTCGAGCCACCAAGGATTACCTACGAATGGCCAATAAATATCATCATTTTGATATTGTAAGGATGTTAACGAGTTAATTTTAATAAACTCTTTATTCTGTGGGTTATTCCATTTTTTTTTAACAATTGTTGGCTGCATATCAGGATTTGTAATAATCCCACACGGAGGACAATCATTTTGACCAAAGCTTACAAAACAGATTAATAGTAATAATAAGTTTAACCTTTTCATCTAGTTTTTTATTATATTATATAACTACTTAATTTTCAACAACTTACTTTCCGATACAGAAATTAGAAAAAATATTTCCTAATAAATCATCGGTGGAAATTTCACCTGTTATACATCCAAAATGATATAAAACTTGACGAATATCAATAGCTAAGAGATCACCTGAAACACCTGAAAGTAGTCCTTTTTGCACACTCGTTATATTTTTTAAAGCTTCAAGTAAAGCATTATAATGTCGGACATTAGTAATAATTGTGTCATTATTGTTAAGCTTACCTGTTTTAATTAAATCTAAGAGTTTAATTTTAAGTTTATCTACTCCATCACCATTTTTTGCACTTATTTTTAAGGGATTAAGTTTAGACAATAGAGTTGATATATTTAAATCATTTACAACATCCATTTTATTCAAAACTACAATACACTCGGTATTAGGACATCTGTTTTTTGTTCTATTAATACTATTAATTACACTAGAGATATTAGAATTAGTTATTGTTGTAGAGTCTATTAAATGTATAATAACTTTTGATTGAGACATTTTCTCATATGTTTTTTCAATACCTATAGATTCAACTACATCAGTAGTGTTACGAATTCCTGCTGTATCAATGAAACGAAACTTAATACCATCAATAATTAATTCATCTTCAATAGCATCACGAGTGGTTCCTGCAATATTACTCACAATAGCTTTATCTTCATTTAGTAATGTATTTAGAAGGGTTGATTTACCAACATTTGGAGCACCAATTATAGATATTGGAACACCATTTTTAATTACGTTTCCAGTTGAGAAAGAATCAATAAGATACTTCAATACTCTTATAATTTTCTCAATTAGTTGTTCAAACTGCTTACGATCTGCAAAGGCCACATCCTCCTCTGAAAAGTCTAATTCTAATTCAACGAGTGAAGCGAAATTGAGTAATTCCTCACGTAACTCTTTAATTTCTGAACTAAAACCTCCTCTCATCTGTTGTAAGGCAATTTCATGAGCAGAAGCGCTATCACTGGCTATTAAATCGGCTACAGCCTCAGCTTGGCTTAAATCTAGTTTTCCATTTAAAAAGGCACGAAGTGTAAACTCGCCAGGCTCAGCAGCCCTGCAACCATTTCGTATAAATAATTGTAAAATTTCTTGTTGAATATAATAACTTCCATGGCAGGAAATTTCTACAGTATCCTCGCCTGTATAAGATTGAGGATTTTTAAACAAACTAATCAAAACTTCATCTAAAACTCTAGAACCATCAATAATATGACCTAGATGTAAGCTGTGGGTTGATTGATTTAATAAATTTTTATTGTGAATAGATTTAAATAGTTTATTACAAATACTTATGGCATCAGTTCCAGAAATTCTCAAAATAGAAATAGCACCTACCCCAGATGGAGTAGCTAAAGCAATAATGGTATCTTGATTATTCATAATTATTTTTACAAAAGTATTAATATTATAACAATCATTAAGGTTATTAATTTTTATTTATTTTTGTTTAAAATTTAAAAAATGTCTAAAAACTATTTCCTTTTTAAAACTTTGATATTATTGCTTATTGTTAGTTGTAACTCTAATAAAATATCAGATTTTGAGTTCTCAATCAAAGGCAAAGCCACAGGTGTTGTAGATGGTGTTCGTGTATATTTAAAAATGAGCGAAAATGGTCAAAAAGGAAGAGTAACCGATACAGCAATAGTTTCGAATGGATATTTTGAATTTAAAGGAACTATTGAAGCGCCGGAGATGAGAATTTTAACAATTGATGGTGTTTTAGGCCAATCTGCGCTAGTCTTAGAATCTGGTGAAATTACTGCTAATATTTTTAAAGACAGCATACAAAAATCCGAAATTATTGGAGGAAAAAATAATTCAATTTTCACAAAATATAAAGAAGGTTATCAAAATCTTGTTACAAATATGAACGATTTACGTCAAGAATACATGACTAATCGTAATAACCCAGTAATTGTAAAAGAACTTCAATCAAAAAATTTAATTTTAAGAGAAAAAATGAAAAATTTTGGTTTAGATTTTTTAATAGATAATCCGAATTCTGATTTTTCTTTAATGCTATTAGACGGAGTCACAGCTCAAAAGGGATTTGATGTTGATTTAGCCAAATTAGTACTTGAATCTATGAGTCAAGATTTATTAAATAAAGAATCTAATAAATTAATAGTTCAAAATATTAAACAAAAAATCAGAACTGCATCTAAAAGTGATGGATTAAATATTGGTTCAAAAGTACCAAATTTTTCTGCTCCTACTCCAACTGGCGAAATGATTACTTTAGATGAAATACTTGGTAAAGTAACAATCCTAGATTTTTGGGCTTCATGGTGTAAACCATGTAGAGTTGAAAACCCTAACTTTGTAAAACTATATGATGAATATCATGAAAAAGGTCTTGAAATTATTAGTGTGTCTCTAGACAGATCTGATCAAAAGCAACGCTGGATCGATGCAATTGAAAAGGATAGACTTTCTTGGTACAATGTCTCAAATTTAAAATTTTGGAGAGACCCTGTTGCTCAGTTATATAATATCTCTTCAATTCCTGCAACTTTTATACTTGATGACAAGGGTAAATTAATAGCTTCAAGACTAAGAGGTGCAGAATTAGTCAACAAAATTGAAGCTTTACTAGGTAACTAAATTCTGTTTTTCCATTTTAAATATAGTAACAGCGCAATGGGTGATGCTAAGATTAAAACCATCCATATATGGAATTCCAACACCCATGGAGCCAAAATTAATACCATTAAATAACCACCAACAGCTCCTCCAAAATGGGCGTCATGTCCAATATTACCTGTTTTATTTTTCATACCATAAATTGAATAAAGCAAATAACCTACTCCAACGAAATAAGAAGGAATTGGTATAGGAATAAAATAAATAAACATCTTCATTCCAGGACTTAATAAAATAGCGGCATAGACAATTCCAGTAACAGCACCACTAGCACCAACAGCATTATAATGGGGTTCATTCTTATGAAAATAATATGATAATAAATTACCACATAATAAGGAAAAAATATAAATTAAATAAAAGTTTAAAACACCTAACTGAACTAATACAATGTTTGCAAAAAAATAGAATGTCAACATATTAAACAAGAGGTGTTGCCAATCAACATGTAAAAAACCTGAACTAAAAAAACGTATTTTCTCACCTCTTTTAATAGCCTTAATGCTAAACTTATATTGCTGAAAAAAAGTGTAATCACGAAAACCACGCATTGACGCTAAAACATTAGCTGTAATGACAATAAGCATTTGCAGATTCATATTTATAAGAAACTAATTCAGTTAAATAAAGTATATTTACAAAGTAAATTTAAGCTCAATTTATGCAATTATTTACCTACTTACTAATTTATCCTTTTTTATGGATAATTTCACTTCTTCCATTTCGTATGTTATATGCGCTTTCAGATGGATTGTACATTCTATTTTACTACGTTTTTAGATATAGAAAAAAAACAGTTTTGGATAATTTAGAGTTAATTTTTCCAGAAAAAACTTCTAATGAACGTATACGTATATCAAAAGTTTTTTATCATCACTTGTGTGATATGATTCTAGAAGCTATCAAATCAATGAATATAAGCTTAGAAGACATGAAAAAACGTTTTAAGTTTACAAATATTGAAGTTATAAAAGACTTTGAAAAACGTAACAAAAGTATTGTTTTAATGTGCGCACATTACGCAAGTTGGGAGTGGATTTTTATTCTTCAGGCCTATACTAACCATAAAACTTTTGCAATTTATAAAAGATTAAAAAATAAATATTTTGATGCTTTAGTAAAAAAAATTAGAGCGCGTTATAATTCATACTTAATAACAACTAAGCAAACCATTCCTATTTTAACAGAAAATAAGAAGAATGGTCTTTTAACTATTAATGGATTTGCATCAGACCAGACGCCAAAGAAAAATAAAGCTTTTCATTGGAATAAATTCATGGGAGTTAAAGTTCCTATTCATACTGGTGCTGAAATGCTTTCAAAAAAATTAGACTTACCTGTTGTGTTTTTCGCTGTAAAACGAGTTAAAAGAGGTCATTATGAAGCAACTTTTGAAACCTTAGCAGAGAATCCAAAGGATTATAAAGATTACGAAATCACGAATAAATTTTTGAAACTTGTAGAAAAACAAATTTATGATAAACCAGAGTACTATTTGTGGACTCACAAACGCTGGAAATATCGTAAAGATTAAGCTTTTAATTCTGTTATAAAACGCTTAGCTAAAATATCTGCCTCTTCTTGAGAAGTAGCTTCAGTATATATTCTTATAATAGGCTCAGTATTACTTTTACGTAGATGGACCCATGAATCTTGGAAATCAATTTTTACTCCATCAATAGTATTCAAAGACTCATTTTCATATTTTTTCTCAATTGTTGCCAATAATCCATCCAAATCAATATTAGAATTTAAATCAATTTTCTTTTTACTCATGAAATATAATGAGTAAGTTGATTTTAGAGAGCTAACGGAAATTTTCCTTTCAGCTAATAAGCTCAAAAACAAAACAATTCCAACAATAGCATCACGTCCATAATGTGAATCCGGCAGTATGATTCCACCATTACCTTCACCTCCAATAATAGCATTAGTTTTTTTCATCATCTCAACTACGTTAACCTCGCCAACTGCACTTGAAGTATAAATACCTCCGTGCTTTTCTGTAACATCACTTAAGGCTCTTGTAGAGCTTAAATTACTAACTGTATTACCTTTTTTAATACTTAAAACATAATCAGCACATGCAACCAAGGTATACTCTTCCCCAAAAAGAATCCCATTTTCATCCATAAAAGCTAGACGATCAACATCAGGATCTACGGCAATTCCAAAATCAGCACCTGAACTAATTACTTTTTTAGATAAATCAGTTAAATTCTCTTTTAAAGGTTCTGGATTATGAGGGAAGTGTCCATCAGGATTGCAGTGAAGTTTAATTGGCTCAACTCCTAAACGCTCAAGTAGTAATGGGATAATAATACCACCTGTTGAATTTACTGCGTCAATTACAACTTTAAAATTACAACTACGAATAGCATCTAGATTAACAAAATCTAAATCTAAAACAGAATCAATGTGTATATCAAAATATGCTTCATTTGAAGTAACATTACCAAGTTTATCAACTTCTGAAAAAAGTAAATTTTCTGAAATTGCTAAATCCAGTACCCTTTTACTGTGCTTAGAATTTAAAAATTCTCCGTTAGAGTCTAATAATTTTAAAGCATTCCATTGCTTTGGGTTATGACTTGCTGTGATGATTACTCCTCCGTCAGCATGCTCCATCTGAACAGCTATTTCAACGGTTGGAGTAGTAGATAAATTAAGATTAATTACATCAATACCCATTGCTGTAAGTGTATTAATAACTAAATTTTGAATCATTTCACCTGAAATTCTAGCGTCTCTACCAATTACTACTCTGTAAACTGATTTTGAACGTTGCTCTTTAATCCAAGTCCCATATGCAGCAGAAAATTTAACTACATCAATTGGAGTTAGATTATTATTGGCATAACCTCCTATGGTACCACGAATCCCAGAAATTGATTTAATTAAAGTCATTATTAAAATTTATTCAAATATAAGATTAATGCTACTATCGAAAAAATTGATTCTTTGTTAGCTTATATAATTCCAAATATTCTTGTATTTGCCCATTGCTATATATGTTTTGTTAATGGGCAAGTTATCCGAAAGTATTAGTTGAGGGTCTTTCTTTAGTAATACTTTTGCAGAATCTCGCGCCAGTATAAGTATCTGTTTATCTTTTATAATGTTTGAGATTTTTAACTTCAAAACACCACTTTGTTGTGTACCCATCAAATCGCCTGGGCCTCGTAAACTTAAATCTACCTCAGAAATTTCAAATCCATCATTAGTTCGTACCATGGTCTCCATACGAGTTTTACCATTATTTCCAAGTTTATTTGTTGTCATTAAAATACAATAGCTTTGATCAGCACCTCGCCCTACCCTACCTCTTAATTGATGTAATTGTGATAATCCAAAACGTTCAGCACTTTCAATAATCATTACCGATGCATTTGGCACATTAACTCCAACTTCAATAACAGTAGTTGCAACCATAATGTGTGTTTCACCCCTTACAAAGCGTTGCATTTCATAATCCTTATCTGCTGATTTCATTTGACCATGCACAATGGATATTTGATAGTCTGGAAGTGGAAATTCTCTTGAAATACTTTCATAACCATCCATTAAGTCTTTGAAATCTAACTTTTGACTTTCTTTTATCAACGGATAAACGATATAGACTTGTCTACCTTTCTTTATTTCATTCTTTATGAAATGAAAAACCTTTAATCGATTATTATCATAACGGTGGACAGTCTTTATAGCTTTACGCCCTGGAGGTAATTCATCAATTGTTGAAATATCTAAATCTCCATAAACAGACATCGCTAATGTTCTTGGAATGGGAGTAGCTGTCATTACTAAAATATGCGGTGGTAAAGAGTTTTTATGCCAAAGTTTACTTCGCTGAGCAACTCCAAATCTGTGTTGTTCATCAATAATAGCTAATCCTAAATTTTTAAATACCACCTTATCTTCTAAAACCGCATGTGTTCCTATTAAGATTTGTAAAGTACCGTCTTCTAGACTTGAATGTAATATTTTGCGTTCGGAAACTTTTGTAGAGCCTGTTAATAATCCAATTTTAACTCCGATAGATTTACAGAGCTTAAGAAGGCCTTCATGGTGTTGAATAGCTAAAATTTCAGTTGGCGCAACCATCGTAGCCTGAAATCCATTATCTATTGATATTAACATAGACATAAAAGCTACAATAGTCTTACCTGAGCCAACATCTCCTTGAAGTAGTCGGTTCATTTGTGCATTACTATGCATATCACCGCGTATCTCTTTTATGACTCGTTTTTGAGCATTGGTCAGTTCAAAAGAAAGATGATTATTGTAAAATTTATTGAAAAAAGTTCCTACGCTGTCAAAAACGAACCCTTTAATTTTAGATTTATGAACTAGATTCTTGTAAAGTAATTGTAATTGAATAAAAAATAATTCTTCATATTTTAACCTAAATTGTGCTTTTGCTAAAAGATTTTGATTTTTGGGAAAATGAATGTTTAAAATTGCCTCACTTTTTGAAACTAATCCATGTTGATTCATTATAGAAATTGAAAGGGATTCACTAAACTTTCCATTCAAATTTAGGAACAACTGCTCCATCAATTTACATATTACACGGTTAGAGATACCCCTATTGGTCAAAACTTCAGTTGATGGATAAATGGGTAAAATAGCTGTTCGTAGACTTTTTTCAAATTCAGATTTCAGTTCGATTTCTGGATGGGGCATAGAGAAATTACCATTGAAAAAATTAACTTTTCCAAAAATAACATAACTAGTATCAGTTTTTAAATTTTCACGAATCCATTTATGACCTCTAAACCAAACCAACTCAATTTTTCCTGTTGAATCGTTAAAATTGGCAACTAAACGTTTACCTCTTTTTTGAGTAATTTCCCTAAATCCACTAATTTTACCAATAATTTGAACCTCTGAACTATTGGGCTGTAAATTATTAATTTTATAAAACTGGGTACGATCAATATACCTATTTGGAAAAAAATGTAACAAGTCCTGGTATGATGTTATACCCAACTCGGAACGCAATAAATTAGCACGGTTAGGACCAACTCCTTTTAAATATTCAATAGGTGTTTGTAAAACAGCGTTAGACATAAAACTTATTTCAAAAGAATTGAAGCTTCTTCTTTCAAAAATTTCAAAGCAATTTCAGTAGTAACTTTGCATTCAGAAAGGGCTGTTAACAATAATGGACGAATAGCTTCAGCTGTATCTGCATTATCATCATTAAAATTCATGATAATTTGTAAACTATTGTTTTTTGCCGCAGATAACATACTCCAGCATGGGTCTGATACATAAATCTGTTGTGAAAGGTTATGTTCGTATTCTTGTTCAATATTAGAGATTAGTAAATCTTTATATGAAGTTGGTTTATTTGAAATTGGAATTACACGTTTAAGCAGCTGATGTGGGGTAATTCTTTCTAAAAATAATGTCAAACGTTCATAGGCCTGTAAGCGAAGTGGTAAAACTTCTTTTTGAAGCGATTTCATTAAAATAAAATTTCTTCTTTTATTTTCATTACGTGTATGTTCTCTAAAAAACAAAAATGCTATACCCCCTGTTACTAATGCTGGAATACAATAGATTAGTAATCCTAGAAATTGTTCTTCCATTCTCTAAGTTATTGAATTAACTCAACAAATTTAATGATTTTAGATATAATAAATTCCATATTATAATTGTTTATAATTATTCGTTAAACTCATCTTGAAAACAAATTACATTACTTAATTTTACTAATTGATAATTTCACATTTTGAAAGAATATCTGGAACAACTTAACGAGGCACAATTGGCTCCTACTATGCAAAAAGATGGGCCTATGATAGTAATTGCTGGAGCAGGTTCAGGAAAAACTCGTGTTCTTACTTATCGAATTGCATATTTAATGAGTAAAGATATTGATCCATTCAATATTTTAGCACTTACATTTACAAATAAGGCAGCTCGTGAGATGAAATCAAGAATTGCTGCTATAGTTGGAGATAGCGAGGCTAAGAACCTTTGGATGGGTACTTTTCATTCTGTATTCGCTAAAATACTACGTTTTGAGGCTGAACGTTTAGGATATCCATCAAACTTCACTATTTACGATACTCAAGATTCACAACGTCTAATATCTTCAATTATAAAAGAATTGAATTTGGATAAGGATATATATAAATACAAACAGATTTACAGTCGGATTTCATCATATAAAAATAGCCTTATTACCGTAAGATCATATTTCAAAAATTCAGATTTAATTGAAGCCGATAAAATGGCGAAAAGGCCAAAGTTAGGAGAAATATACAAGACTTATGTTGACAGATGTTTTAAAGCAGGAGTAATGGATTTCGATGATTTATTGCTTAAAACCAATGAGTTATTAACTCGATTCCCAGATGTATTAGCCAAATACCAACAACGTTTTCGATATATTTTAGTTGACGAGTACCAAGATACAAATCACTCACAATATTTAATAGTGCGTGCACTTGCTGATCGTTTTCATAATATTTGTGTTGTTGGAGATGATGCTCAGAGTATTTACGCCTTTAGGGGGGCAAATATTAATAATATTTTAAATTTTCAACGAGATTATGAAGATGCCAAGTTATATAGGCTTGAACAAAATTATAGATCAACTAAAAATATTGTTAATGCTGCAAATTCTATTATTGATAAAAATAAAACTAAACTCGAAAAAATTGTTTGGACTGCAAATGAGGAAGGAAACAGAATTATTGTAAATAGATCTTTAACAGATGGTGACGAAGGTCGATATATTGCAAGCTCAATTTTTGAAAATAAGGAAAATAAACAGGCTGTAAATACTGACTTTGCAGTTCTTTACAGAACAAATGCTCAATCAAGAGCTATCGAAGATGCATTTAGAAAGCGAGGCATAGACTATAGAATATTTGGTGGTTTATCTTTCTACCAACGAAAAGAAATTAAAGATGTTTTATCATATCTGAGAATAGTCATTAATCCTTATGATGAAGAAGCGCTAAAAAGAATTATAAACTTCCCAGCTCGCGGGATTGGACAAACTACTATAGATAGATTAATAGTTAAAGCTAATTCATTAAGCATAACAATTTTTGAAATCTTAAAAAGAATTAATAGCGTTGAAATTAATCTCAATTCTGGTACCAGGTCAAAACTTTTGAATTTTTCTACAATGATTGAAAGTTTTCAAGTCATGAACGAAAAGGCTAATGCGTTTGAGTTGACAGAACATATATGCCGAGTAAGTGGGTTAATTAAAGAATTCAAAAAGGATGGAACTCCTGAGGGAATAACTCGAATGGAAAATGTTGAAGAATTATTAAACGGAATTAAAGATTTCGTTGATGGTCAAAAAGAATTAGCCGATTCAACAGGAAAATTAGCAGAGTTCTTAGAAGATGTAGCTCTTGCCACTGATCTTGATAATGAAGATAGTAGTGATACTAAAAAAGTAGCATTAATGACTATTCACTTAGCTAAGGGCTTAGAGTTCCCTTATGTATATATTGTGGGATTAGAAGAAGATTTATTTCCAAGCGCAATGAGTATGAATACAAGAGATGAGCTTGAGGAAGAACGTCGATTATTTTATGTAGCAGTTACCAGAGCAAAAAAACAAGTTTATCTAACCTATGCACTTTCTAGATATCGTTGGGGAAAACTAATTGACTCAGAACCAAGTCGGTTTATTGATGAAATCGATAGTAAATATTTGGATATCACTACTTCAAAAGAGGAAAAAAGATTTAACCCAATCTTAAGTTCTGATATATTTGGTGATGTAGAACCTACAACTATACGCTACAAAAAGCCACAATTCAAAAATTATAAACAAAAACCCAATCTGCCCCACAAAAATCTTAAGAGAATAATCAAAACTTCTGAAAGAACTAACTTGTTTGACTCTAAACTAATCATTGGAAATATTGTTAATCATCAACGCTTTGGAAATGGTGAGGTAGTAAAAATTGAAGGAAAAGGAGCAGATTTAAAAGCCGAAATTAAATTTAGTTCAGTGGGAGTTAAAAAACTATTATTACGTTTTGCTAAACTAGAAGTAATTGCGTAAAAATGAAACAGAAATTTATAACTAATGAGAAATGTCATTAAAGTTTATTATTTGAAGGTTATTATCATTATGGGCTCCCTGAAAAAAGTATATGAATAATTTTAACGAATACATAGATATAAAAGGCGCTCGTGTTCATAATCTAAAGGACATTGATGTTAAAATACCCAGAAACCAATTAGTTGTAATCACAGGTTTATCAGGAAGTGGAAAATCTTCTTTGGCTTTTGACACAATTTATGCAGAAGGACAACGTCGGTATATTGAAACTTTTTCTGCCTATGCAAGACAATTCCTTGGTTCTCTGGAGCGACCCGATGTAGATAAAATTGATGGTCTATCTCCAGTTATTGCAATTGAACAAAAAACAACCAGTAAGTCCCCGCGTTCCACTGTTGGAACTATTACCGAAATTTATGACTTTTTGAGATTGTTGTTTGCACGAGGTTCGAATGCTTACAGCTATGAAACAAATGAAAAGATGATCAGTTATGATGATGATCAAATAAAAGTACTCATCGCGGAGAGCTTTAAAAATAAAAAAATATCAATTCTAGCACCAACAGTGCGTTCAAGAAAAGGACATTATCGCGAGTTATTTGAACAAATTGCAAAACAAGGGTTTGTTAAAGTAAGAGTTGATGGTAAAATAATTGATATCACTCCAGGAATGAGAGTAGATCGTTATAAAATGCACGACATTGAAATTGTTATAGATCGTTTAATTATAGATGAAAAAACACTAAACTCAAAACGCCTTGAAGAATCTATTTTAACAGGTATGAGTTATGGAGACAACATGATTATGGTATTTGATGAAGAACATAAAAAACCTCGCTATTTCAGTCGAAATTTAATGTGTCCCTCAACAGGAATATCCTACCAATATCCCGAACCAAATAATTTCTCATTTAACTCACCTAAAGGAGCTTGCCCAGATTGCAATGGAATTGGAAGTATGTATAAAATCAATGAAAAAAAAATTATACCAAATCCCAAATTATCTATTAAAAATGGAGGCCTTGCCCCTCAAGGGTCTCAAAAAAACTCCTGGATTTTTAAACAAATTGAATTAATTGCTAAAAGATATAAATTCAGTCTTTCAGATCCGATAAGTAAAATTCCTAAAGATGCATTAGAGCTAATTCTCTATGGGGGGAAAGATAAATTTTCAGTTGAAAGTAAATCTCTTGGAATTTCCAGAAATTATGATATTAATTTTGATGGAATTGCAAATTTTATAGAACACCAATACAAAAATTCAGATTCTAACAGCGTGAAGCGATGGGCTAAAAATTATATGGATAAAGTTAATTGCCCTTCTTGCAGTGGATCTAGATTAAACAAAGTATCAAGATATTTTAAAATTAATAACAAAAATATTTCTGATCTAGTAGAAATGGATATAAGTGATTTAGCTATTTGGTTTAATGATCTACCTAATTATTTGTCTAAAAAGCAAAATATAATTGCTAAAGAAATAGTCAAAGAAATTAATACTCGACTTCAATTTTTGTTGGATGTTGGTTTAAATTATTTAAATCTTAATAGAAGTTCAAAAACATTGTCTGGAGGAGAATCGCAACGTATTCGTTTGGCAACACAAATTGGTTCTGAATTATTAGGGGTACTTTATATTTTAGACGAACCCAGTATTGGACTTCATCAAAGAGATAATCAAAGACTCATAAAGTCACTAATTTCTCTTAAAGATATTGGAAATTCTGTTATAGTAGTTGAACATGATAAAGAAATGATTGAGAAAGCTGACTATGTAATAGACATTGGCCCCAATGCTGGTAAAAATGGGGGAGCCGTCATTAGTCAAGGAAGTCCAAAAGAATTAAAACTAGCCAAAACTATTACAGGCGCATATTTACGTGGAGAAATAGCTATTGATATACCAAAAAAAAGACGTAAAGGAAATGGTAAATTTTTAGAGCTTAAAGGTTGTACAGGAAATAATCTTAAGAATATTTCAATTAAAATACCACTAGGGACAATGCTCGGAGTAACTGGAGTTTCAGGAAGTGGTAAATCAACTCTAATAAATGAAACACTCTACCCAATTTTAAATAATTTTTATTTTAACGGTGTTAAAGAACCTCTTCCCTACAAGTCAATAAAAGGATTAGAAAATTTAGATAAAGTTATTGAAATAAACCAAACTCCAATTGGAAGAACCCCAAGAAGTAATCCAGCAACTTACACTGGTGTTTTCGGAGAAATAAGAAATCTATTTTCAAAAATACCTGAATCAATGATTAGAGGATATAAACCAGGCCGTTTTAGCTTTAATGTAAGTGGTGGAAGATGTGAGACATGTAAAGGAGGTGGTTTAAGACTTATTGAAATGAATTTTCTGCCAGATATTTATGTTCAATGTGAAAGCTGCATGGGTAAACGTTTTAATCGTGAAACTTTAGAGATTAGATATAAAGGGAAATCTATAAGTGATGTTCTAAATATGAACATTAATGAGGCTGTTGATTTTTTTGAAAAAATTCCAAAAATTCACAGAAAGCTCAAAACCATCAAAGATGTTGGGTTGGGGTATATAACTTTGGGTCAGCAAAGTACTACTCTCTCAGGTGGTGAAGCTCAAAGAATTAAATTAGCATCAGAATTAAGTAAACGTGATACCGGAAATACAATTTATATTTTAGACGAACCAACGACTGGGCTTCATTTTGAGGACATTAGAATACTTCTAAAAGTTTTACATAAGCTAGTTAATAAAGGGAATTCAGTTATTATCATTGAACACAACTTAGACGTCATTAAGACTGTTGATTACATTATTGATGTAGGTTTGGAGGGTGGTAAAGCAGGTGGGGAAATTATTGCTCATGGCACACCAGAAGAAATAATTAAAAACAAAGTTAGCCATACTGCTAAGTATTTAAAAAAAGAGCTAATTTAGACGATATATAATTCTATTATGAGACTACAACATCACAAAAGCTGGAATGAGATAAAAACTAATGATTCTTGGGCGTTATTTAAAATAATGGGGGAATTTGTTAATGGTTTTGAAAAGATGAGTAAAATTGGACCTTGTGTTTCAATTTTTGGTTCAGCTAGGACTCCTGAAAACTCTAAATATTATAAATTAGCTGTTAATACTGCAAAATCAATTGTAGAAGCTGGATATGGAGTAATTACTGGTGGAGGTCCTGGGATAATGGAAGCTGCTAATAAAGGAGCTAAAGAATCCGGTGGGACTTCAGTCGGCCTAAATATTGAATTACCTTTTGAACAAAAGGATAACCCATATATTGATTCCGATAAAAGTCTTGATTTTGACTATTTTTTTGTTAGAAAAGTAATGTTTGTAAAGTATTCACAAGGATTTGTGGTTATGCCAGGCGGAGTTGGAACTTTAGATGAATTGTTTGAAGCAGTAACTTTAATTCAAACAAATAAAATAGAAAAATTTCCGATAATAATGGTTGGAACATCCTATTGGGAGGGGTTAATTGAATGGATAAAAGTGGTTTTACTAGAAAAAAACCAAGCAATTAGCCCTGAAGATATGGACTTAATTCATTTGGTTGATACTCCAGAAGAGGTTACAGAAATTCTAGATGCTTTTTATAAACAATATCAACTTAGCCCAAATTTTTGATTAGTAATATTTATCTAAATAAAATAGCTCGATTTCAGCTTTTGTCTTTAGTTTTTTTATTAGCGTGCCTTACTAATGAAATAAAGGCACAAAATAAAATTAAAGTCAATGCGACTGTTGATACACCAAATAATGAGATTAATATTGATCAAACAATATCTTACACAAATACATCCAAAACAACCCTCAACGAAATTTATCTGAATGATTGGATTTCAAGTTACAGCAGAAGCGATACAAAATTAGTTAAGAAATTATTGAACGAATTTAATACTGATTTATACGTGGCAAATAAAAAAAATAGAGGTTATACAAATATTGAGTCAATATTTGATAAATACAACAATAAACTGAGTTTTGTTCGAGAGTCCTCAAATTATGATTTAATAAAAATTATATTAAAAAATCCTTTAAAACCAAATGATGTAATTAATATAAGCTTGCAATATTCACTAATTATTCAAAGTGATGATTTTACAAGTTATGGGAAGACAAAAGAGAACGATTATATTTTAAATAGCTGGTTTTTAACTCCTGCGGTATATGATGGTGGATGGAAATTATACAGTAATTTAAATTTTGATAGTCCATATACTACAAAATCAAACATTAATTTATCTATTGATGCACCCAAATCCCATCAAGTGCATTGTGAATTAAATATGCTTAAAAAAACAACATCAGAAAATAGAGTTCAATATCATTACGTTGGAGAAAAAATAAAAAATCATAAAGTTTTTATAACTAAGGAAAAGTTTAGAAATTTTAAATCTGATTCAATCAATATTGTTACTAATATCACTAATAAAAATATTGATTCATTAAAAGAAATTGAAATATTCAATAAAGTGAATGCTTTTGTAAAGCAAAATATACCTAAAGCACCAAAAAATAAAATTATAATATCAAGGGTAGATCTGAAAAAAAATAATCTTTATGGATTAGCTTTATTACCTGATTTTCTATCTCCATTCCCGAAGGACTTTAAATATGAATTAGTTATTGCAAAAAATATTATTAAAAATCAATTGGATCAAATATTTGATACTGACCCCAGAAAAGAATATTGGCTGAAAAATGGATTTCAAATGCTTTTATTAATTCGTTACTTGGATACTTATTATCCAAATCAAAAACTTATTGGAAAATTAGCTAATTTCTGGGGGATTCGAAATTACAACTTTTCAAAGCTTAATTATTCTGAACAATACCGCCTTACCTACTACCAAATGATTCGTACCGGTAGAGACCAGGCGTTGACAACTCCAAAATCCAAATTATTAAGTTTTAATGAACGTTTCACTTCTTACTACAAATCAGCCATAGGTTTGATGTATTTGAAAAATTATATTGGTGATCAAGATGAAATTAGTTGGATTAAAGATTTTTTAATAAAACAAAAAGGGGAAATTACTTCAATTGAAAATTTTAAATCCTTTTTGGTAGATAAAACAAACAAGAATTTAGATTGGTTTTTTGAAAATTTTATTTCTGAATCTTTTAGTTCTGATTATAAAATTAAATCAATTTATTTAAAAAATGATTCCATAAAAATAAGAATCAAAAATTTGAATAATGGAGCTTATCCAGTCACTATTACATCTATAAAAGATGGAAAATCAATAAAAACAAAATGGCTTGAAGGGTTCTCCAATTTTAAAATGATCACAACCCCAAATACCAAAGCTGACAAATTTGTTTTAAACTATAAACATGAATCGCCAGAATTTAATAGAAAAAATAATTGGAAATCAGTTGGAAATACAATTTTAAATAAACCATTACAAATACGAATCTTTAGAGATATTCAGGATCCTGATTTTAACCAACTTAATATAATGCCTGTAGTTGAATTCCAAAACGTTTATGATGGTTTCAAAATTGGATTAAATATTAATAACAGAAGCCTTCTTGCCAAACCATTAGTTTATGCATTGGTACCCACTTTTGGAACTAGATCAAATAATCTTGCTGGAAATGCTAAAGTTATTTACAACAGATTTTATGAAAATAAAAAATTATATAATTCAATGATAGGTTTTACATTTGACCGTTCAAGTTTTGACTATGGTGCTTTCATAACAAAAATTCAACCTTTTGCTCAGTTTAGTTTCAGGTCTAATGATGATTTACGCTCCAATTCAGTAGATCACTTACAGTTTAGATATATTAATATTCAAAAAGATAATTCTAGAAGCATATTAGACGAAAATGATATACCACCATATAAGATTTTTAATTTACGCTATATAAGTTTAGATAACGATATAGCAAATTTCAAAAACTTGTCAGCTGACATTCAACTATCAAAAAGATTCGGGAAAATAAATTTTAATTATGAAATACGAAAACGTACTCCAAAAAATCAACAATATAAGTTTAGACTGTTTGCAGGTGCTTTTGTTTACAATAAATTACCAACAAACGAAACCAATTTCAATTATGCATTAGATAGACCCATTAATTATCTATTTGATTATAATTATTTAGGACAATCAGAATCTTCAGGATTTTTATCTCAACAATTAGTTATCGCTGAAGGCGGTTTCAAGTCTAAATTGGAGCCTGCATTTGCCAATCAATGGATTACTTCTGTTAATATAAGTGCATCAATTTGGCGTTATGTTCAGGCATATGTTGATTTAGGATATGTAAAAAATCGAGGTAACCAGCCGTTTTTTGCCTATGATTCTGGAGTTAGATTAGATTTAATAATTGATTATTTCGAACTTTATTTTCCTGCGTATTCAAATTTAGGCTTGGAAATTAATCAATCTAATTATTCTGAAAAAATACGTTTTGTACTTACAACTGATATCTCAAAATTAGCTTCATTATTTACTAGGAAGTGGTTTTAAAATTGTATGACACTAAAAATCATGTTATAAAATTCACAGTAAATTTATAGCATGCAAATAATCATTTTGTGAAAGATTAGAAAAAGTTGAAATAAGATGAAGATTGGTCATACAGCTATTAATGCGTATATTTGCAAAAATCTTTTTTTATGATAGAAAAAGGAAGCCTAGCAGAGAATATTACCTTTGAGCAGTTTAAAAATGAAATTATAGAGGACTACAAAATTGCCGTCTTAAGTAGAGAATGTAGTTTACTTGGAAGACGAGAAGTTCTTACTGGTAAAGCTAAATTTGGAATTTTTGGAGGTGGAAAAGAATTACCGCAAATTGCTTGGGCAAAATCTTTCAAAAAAGGAGATTTTAGATCAGGATATTACAGGGACCAAACATTTATGATGGCTATTGGAAAGCTCTCACCTGAGCAATTCTTCGCAGGGCTTTATGCACACACTGATATTGAATTTGATCCAATGAGTGCTGGACGGCAAATGGGAGGCCATTTTGTAACTCATTCATTAGATGATAATTTTAAATGGAAAAATTTAACAACTCAAAAAAATTCAAGCTCTGACATATCCCCTACTGCATCACAAATGCCAAGACTATTAGGACTTGCTCAAGCTTCAAAAGTTTATAAAAACATTAAGGGTTATGATTCTTCAAAATTTTCTGATGGCGGGAACGAAGTTGCTTGGGGGACTATTGGAAATGCAAGCACTAGTGAAGGAGTATTTTTTGAAACATTTAATGCTGCTGGTGTGCTTCAAGTTCCAATGGTAATAAGTGTTTGGGATGATGACTACGGAATATCTGTTCATGCGAAACACCAAACAACCAAAGAAAATATTTCAAAAATTTTAAAAGGATTCCAAAGATCTAAAAACGAAAAAGGATATGAAATATTCAATGTTAAAGGATGGGATTATCCGTCTTTGATTGATTGTTACGAAAAGGCGAGTCAAATTGCAAGAAATGAGCATGTACCCATACTAATTCATGTTGAAGAGCTAACACAGCCACAAGGGCATTCCACATCTGGTTCACACGAAAGATATAAAAATTCCAAACGACTTAAATGGGAAAAAGAAAATGATTGTAATTTAAAATTTAGAGAATGGATAATTTTAAACAATATTGCATCTAATGAAGAACTTTTTGATTTAGAAAAAGAAATAAAGTCACAGGTGAAAAAATCTAAGACCAAAGCTTGGAGTGATTTTTTAAAGCCCATCATTGAAAATAAAGAAACATTAATTTCATTGTTAAACTCAGTTGCAGTAAAATCTCCTCAAAGAGTTTTAATTGAAAAAGAAATTGAAAAACTTAATTCTATTAATGAACCAATAAAAAAAGACATTCTTACTACTGCAAGAGATGTCTTAAAATTCATAATAAATGATAATAATAATGAAAAAAATATGCTCATTAATTGGATTAATCAATATTCAAAAACTGAGCAATCAAATTATAGTAGCTTATTATATAGCGAATCGAATATAAGCGCTGAGAAAATAATACCAGTTCAGCCCTCATATCCAGTAGAAACCGAATTTGTTGATGGTCGTATAATAATACGTGACAATTTCGATGAAATATTTTCAAAATACCCTGAAGTTTTGATATTCGGGCAAGATTCAGGTGCTATTGGAGATGTCAATCAAGGTTTAGAGGGGTTACAAGAAAAATATGGCTCAGTTCGTGTAGCTGATGTTGGAATAAGAGAAGCTACGATTATAGGTCAAGGAATTGGGATGGCTATGCGTGGGCTCCGCCCAATCGCAGAAATACAATATTTAGATTATTTAATTTATGCTCTGCAAATAATTAGTGATGATCTTGCCACTTTGCATTACAGGACATTGGGTAAACAAAAAGCTCCGATGATTATTAGAACTAGAGGTCATAGACTTGAAGGTATTTGGCATTCTGGCTCTCAGATGGGAGGAATTTTAAATCTTGTCAGAGGTATTCATGTCCTAGTTCCAAGAAATATGACTAAAGCAGCTGGATTTTACAATACTATTTTAGAAAGCGATCAACCTGCTTTAGTAATTGAATGTCTGAACGGTTATAGATTAAAAGAAAAAAAACCAAATAATTTAGGACTATTTAAAACTCCTATTGGAGTTGTTGAAACTGTAAAATCAGGTAGTGATTTAACAATTGTTTCGTATGGCTCTACACTGAGGATTGTTGAGCAAGCAGCAAGGGAATTATTAGGTGTAGATATTAGTGTCGAATTAATTGATGTTCAATCTCTAATTCCATTTGATTTGAATCATGATATAGTGAAAAGCATTCAAAAAACAAACCGACTTTTAATTATTGATGAAGACTTACCTGGTGGTGGTTCTGCATATATACTTTCTGAAATTTTAAAGCAAAATATGGCTTATGAAAGCCTTGACAGTGAACCGCAGTTACTTACCGCTAAAGAACATAGACCAGCTTATGGATCTGATGGAGATTATTTTAGTAAACCATCAAAAAATGATATTTTTGAAAAGGTATATGAGATAATGCATGAATATGATCCTGCATCATACCCGAAATTAAGATAAAATCTTAAAAATAAATATTCCCCCCTATAACACAAATGGAAAACACATATTTTAAAAATACTAATAATAGCAAAAAAAAAGAACTATCGCTTATTGAAGCATTTATTCCAATTTTTGTGTTGGTAGTTTTACTTTTTTATAATGTATTTTTTGTTTTTGGAGATGATGCCATTTCTGGTAGTAATCAGTTTATATTACTGTTAGGTGCTAGTGTAGCATTTGCTATTGGTAGAAAAAATAATGTTTCTTATTCTCTAATAATGAACGAAATAGCCGATAATTTAAAATCATCAACTAATGCATTACTTATTCTTTTAATGGTTGGTGCTTTAGCTGGTACTTGGCTTGTTAGTGGAGTGATTCCAACTATGATTTTTTATGGACTTAAAATCCTTAACCCATCTTATTTCTTAATAGCTTCCCTGCTTATTTGTACCATAATTTCACTTGCTACAGGAAGTAGTTGGGGAACAACTGCTACCATAGGAATTGCCTTGGTTGGAATAGGCGAAAGCTTAGGAGTATCATCAGGAATGACCGCTGGTGCAGTACTATCAGGAGCCTATTTTGGAGATAAAATGTCACCAATGAGCGATACTACAAATTTAGCTCCAGTAATGGCAGGTGCTGAATTATTTAGTCATATTAGATATATGGGTATTACTACCATACCTAGTTTTATAATTACAATGCTTATTTTTATGTTTATTGGAATGAATTTAGATGTGATTGGTGAACCTGACATCAGCGATAAATTAAATGCAATTAAACAAACTTTCTATATTTCTCCATGGCTAATGATTGTACCGGCTATTGTAATATTTTTGATAGTAAATAAAACACCTGCATTGGTATCATTATTCACCGGGGTTATGGTTGCAGGATTTGTTGCTGCAACAGCTCAGTCAAAGATTTTAACTAATATAACAGGAGCAGAATTATTCAATTTTGAAACAGCGTACAAGGGGGTAATTCAATCAATTACTGTGGATACATTTGTAGAGACATCAAATAGGGAGTTAAATGCTCTTTTTTCAACAGGTGGTATGAAAGGTATGCTTGGTACAGTTTGGTTGATTATATCTGCAATGGTTTTTGGAGGTGTTATGGATGCAATTGGTGCTTTAACCAAAATCAGCAAAGCGCTTCTAAGTCTAGCAAGCTCCACATTTGGCTTATTTGCAAGTACAGTTGCAAGTTGTCTAGCACTAAATGTGACGGCATCAGATCAATATTTAGCAATTGTAGTTCCTGGAAAAATGTTTAAAAAAGCTTATGAAGATAAAGGGCTGGCACCTGAAAATTTAAGCCGCACATTAGAAGATTCAGGAACAGTTACATCTGTCTTAGTACCATGGAATACATGTGGTGCATATCAAAGCGGTGTTTTAGGAGTGGCCGTTGAAGATTATTTTGTTTATGCCTTTTTCAATTGGATAAGCCCTTTTATGACCCTTTTAGTTGCTGGAATATCATTTAAAATAAAAGAAAAATAAAAATATTAATCTTAGTTTATTTATAATAGCTATAAATAAACCAGAAGCAATGAATTTTTATATATTTTCATTAAATTTATTGCCATTTTAATTCTTTTAAATTTAAAATTATGAGTGAGAGTAAATGCCCTTTTCACGGCTCCACAACAACTCCAAATCTTGGAACTCAAAATAAAGATTGGTGGCCAAATCATTTGAATCTTGATATCTTACGCCAGCATGATTCTAAAAGCGACCCTTTAAGTGAAATAAACTATCGAGAAAACGTTAAATCTCTAGATCTTGAATCTGTAAAAAATGATTTAAAAAATTTAATGAAAGATAGTAAGGATTGGTGGCCTGCAGATTATGGCCATTACGGACCTTTTTTTATTCGTATGACATGGCATGCTGCTGGAACATATAGAATTGGTGATGGTAGAGGTGGTGCTGCAACTGGTGCTCAACGTTTTGCACCGCTTAATTCATGGCCTGATAATGGTAATTTAGATAAAGCAAGACGTTTACTATGGCCTGTAAAAGAAAAATATGGAAACCAATTAAGTTGGGCAGATCTTCTGGTTCTTGCCGGTAACGTAGCAATTGAAGATATGGGTGGACCAAACCATGGAACTGCACTTGGAAGAAATGATATTTGGCACCCTGAAAAGGATATATATTGGGGTTCTGAAGATGAATGGTTAGGAGATAATCGATATGGTGAGACGAGACAAGACTTAGAAAATCCTCTAGCAGCTGTTCAGATGGGTCTAATTTATGTAAACCCACAAGGTCCTAACGCTAACCCAAGTCCTGCTCTTGCAGCACAGGATGTAAGAGAAACATTCAAGCGAATGGCAATGAATGATGTCGAAACAGTCGCTCTCACTGCTGGCGGTCATACTTTTGGAAAGGCACACGGGGCTGATAGTGAAGATTTTAAAGGTCCTAATCCAGAATCAGCAGAGATTCATGAACAAGGTTTTGGATGGTCAAGTACTCACAAAAGCGGAAAAGGAAAAGATACTATTACAAGTGGTATTGAAGGACCATGGACAACTAACCCTATTAAATGGGATATGGATTATCTAAAATTATTGTTTAAGTATGAGTGGGAATGTAAAATGAGTCCTGCTGGAGCTTGGCAATGGCATCCTATAAATTGCATTGAAGATGATATGGTACCACAAGTTGACGGAAGTGTCGAAAAAGTATTGCCAATGATGACTACAGCAGATATGTCAATGAAAGTCGACCCAGAATACAATAAAATTTGTAAGAGCTTTTTAGATAATCCTGAAAGATTTGAAGAAACTTTTGCAAAAGCATGGTTTAAGTTACTTCATAGGGATATGGGACCTAAAACTAATTATATTGCAGGAGATTATAAAGATATAGATTATTTATGGCAAGATCCAGTTGCCCCCTCTCCTATTCTGTCTACTGAAAAAGAAAATGTTGTTAGAGCCGCAATAAAAACTAGTGGTCTAAAACAGATTGAACTTATTGAAACTGCTTGGGCTTCAGCTTCAACTTTTAGAAAATCTGATAATCGAGGAGGCGCAAATGGAGCAAGAATTCGTTTAGAACCACAAATAAGCTGGTCTGTAAATAAACCAGACCAGTTGAAAAAAGTAATTGCCATAATGGAAAAAATTGCCAATGATTGTGGAGTTAGTGTAGCTGATACAATCGTTATTGGAGGTGCCGTTGGTATTGAGCTTGCTTGCGACTCTAGAGTAGAAGTAACAACAGGTCGTGGTGATGCTACTCAGGAAAATACTGATATTGAGTCATTTAATCTTCTCAAGCCAAAAGCTTGTGGTTTTCGTAACTATAGTGAAAAAGAATTTTCAGTATCACCAGAAGAGATTATGTTAGATAAAGCACAGCTTTTAGGATTGAATCCTGTTGAGTTGACAATACTTGTTGGTGGTCTAAGAAGTATGGGGGTTTCATTCACAGGTGAAGGTTTATGGAGTGACGGCAAGCTTGATAATAGTTGGTTTAAAATGCTACTATCAATGGATGTAAAATGGAAAAAAACTGGATACAACAATTATGAAGCAATTGATCGTAGTACTAATAAATTAGTTAGAACAGGATCCCGTACCGATTTAGTATTCGGATCAAATTCGGAATTACGTGCAATTGTTGAAGTGTATGCAGTTGAGCAAAACAAAGACAAGCTAATAAATGATTTTATTGCAGTTTGGAATAAAATTATGAATGCTGATCGTTTTGATTTAATTTAATTTACTTTGAATTATGAAAAAACCCAGTTTATACTGGGTTTTTGTGTTCATAACAATATTTTAAAAAAATTCAATAAAGTTTATTAAATTGTAGTTTTGTTAAACTACAAACAGCAAATGACAAAATCAAAAGGCATTAAAAAAGAAATGATTTTTACGCTTACTAGCTCACAACGCCTTGTGTTTGGTAGCTTTCTTATCCTATTATCAATTTTATTATTTCTATCTATTATTTCTTATTTATTCAGCGGTGAAATTGACCAAAGTACACTTACGGAGTTTGATGATCGATCAGTTTCTACTTCGAATTGGCTAAGTAAACTTGGTTCATGGATTAGTTATTTATTAGTCTACAGGGGATTTGGAGTCATGTCACTATATTTTTCCATCCTAACAGCTATTACTGGAACTAGTATATTGGCTAATTTATCAAAGCAAAAACTTATCAACTATTGGTTTTGGGGTACTCTAATTATTGTGTGGTTCTCTATAGTTTTTGGCTTTATGGATTCCTACCCAAATCTTGGTGGAATGATAGGGTATGAAATGAATTTATTTCTTCAAGATTACACCGGAAAGATTGGAACAATAATGATTTTAATACTATGTCTAATAATTTATTTAGCTGTAAGAATTAAACTCACTCCACAAGATTTTTTATTTTTATTTACAACAAAGAAAAATGGAAGTTCAGTTATAAATAACGAATCTAATTTTGAAGAATTTAATGAATCAGAAACCAACGACGATGAACTAAATTTTAATTCTACAGTTGAAGATAATTCTTTAAATTTTGAAACTGCATTAAAAAATTTAGAACCCACAATTGAAAATCACTCTAGTATTAAGGAAAACAAAGATAATGAACAGATAAGTTCCATGAAAAAATCTGAAAATAATGGATTAAAAATGGAAGTTAAAATTGCACAGGAAGAAGACTCGGAAACTAATAATTTAGCTGCAAAACTAGTTCAAGATTACGGAGAAGTTGATCCAACATTAGAATTGTCAAAATTTATTTTCCCAAATTTAAATTTGTTAAAAAAATACGATAGTGAAGGAATAACTATTGACCAAGAAGAACTAGAAAACAACAAAAATAAAATTGTTGAAACATTAAATAACTACAAAATTGGTATTAGCAGTATAAAAGCAACAGTTGGACCAACTGTTACACTTTACGAAATTATTCCAGAAGCGGGTATTCGTATTTCTAAAATAAAAAACTTAGAAGACGATATTGCATTGTCTCTTTCGGCCTTAGGCATACGTATAATTGCACCAATTCCTGGTCGAGGGACAATTGGTATAGAAGTCCCTAACAAAAATGCTACTATTGTTTCAATGAATTCAGTAATAGCATCTAAAAAATTTCAAAATTCAAATATGGAATTACCTATTGCTCTAGGTAAGACGATTAATAATGAGACTTTTGTAGTTAACCTAGCAAAAATGCCTCATCTTTTAATGGCTGGTGCTACTGGACAAGGAAAATCGGTTGGACTTAACGCAGTACTTACATCACTCATATACAAAAAACATCCAGCCGAAGTGAAATTTGTTTTAGTTGACCCCAAAAAAGTTGAATTGACATTATTTAATAAAATTGAACGTCACTATTTAGCTAAACTTCCTGATTCTGAAGACGCAATTATTACTGACAATAAAAAAGTAATAAACACCCTAAATTCACTTTGTATTGAAATGGATAATCGCTATGATCTACTCAAGTTAGCTTTTTGTCGTAATATTAAAGAATATAATACAAAGTTCAAATCTCGAAAGTTAAACCCAAATGATGGACATAAGTTTCTTCCATACATAGTATTAGTAGTTGATGAATTCGCAGATTTAATAATGACTGCTGGAAAAGAAGTTGAAACTCCTATTGCTCGACTAGCTCAACTTGCACGTGCTATCGGTATTCATTTGATTATTGCGACTCAGCGGCCTTCTGTAAATGTAATTACAGGAATAATTAAGGCTAACTTCCCTGCAAGAATTGCATTTAGAGTTACATCAAAAATTGACTCCAGAACAATTTTAGACAGTTCTGGTGCCGATCAGCTAATTGGTCGTGGAGATATGTTATACACGCAAGGAAATGATTTAACTCGTGTTCAATGTGCTTTTGTAGACACCCCCGAAATTGAACGTCTTACTGATTATATAGGTTCTCAAAAAGCATATCCTAGTGCTTATATTCTTCCTGAGTATATTAGTGATGAATCTGGCACAAGTCTTGATATAGATATTAATGATCGGGATAAATTATTTAAAGAGGCTGCAGAAGTAATTGTAACCGCACAGCAGGGCTCAGCTTCGCTATTACAAAGAAAATTGAAATTAGGATATAACCGCGCAGGTCGTTTAATAGATCAGCTTGAGGCTGCTGGAATTGTTGGCCCTTTTGAAGGCAGTAAGGCTAGACAAGTACTAATTACAGATTTAATTGCACTAAATCAATTACTTGATAATGAAAAAAATATTTAAAGTAAATCTATTATTATTATTAGCTTTAAATTTTAGTTACTCCCAAAATCGAGAACTCAAAGCGCAAAGACTACTGGAAGAAGTTAATTTAAAAATGGAAATTTATAAGAATTTCCAAATTGATTTTAAATATGTTCTCTCAAATGAAATAGAAAATATTAGACAAGAAACAAGTGGTAAAATAATAATTGAAAAAAATAAATATATTTTAGATATTTTAGGACTTAAACGAATATATGACGGAAATAGACTTTACACAATAAGTCCTGAAGATCGAGAAGTTACAATCTCCAAACATTCCGAAAAAGATGAGAATACAATATCACCAAGTAATTTATTTAATTTCTTTGAAGAAGGATACAATTATAATTTAGATATAGTTCAAATAAAATCTGGTAAGAAGATTCAATATATTAAATTTTTTCCAATAGATTCGGAATCTGAAGTCAAATATCTATTATTAGGAATTGATACAAAAACAAAACAAATTGATAATTTAATTGAAGTTGGATATAATGATACAAAAACAATATTATCAGTTATTAATTTTGAATCGGATATATCTCTTCCTGAGTCAAATTTCAATTTTGACGAATCCAAATACAACGGATATTATATAAATAATATAGACTAAAAAAACTAGTTTGAAAATTTTAGATCGTTACATATTATTTACTTATTTAAAATCTTTTGCTAGTGTTTTCACAATATTGATGTTAATCTTTTTGCTTCAATCTGTTTGGGTTTACATATCTGAGCTAGCTGGTAAAGATCTTGAAGTTGAAATAATTCTAAAATTTTTATTGTTTGTGTCACCGCGTCTTGTTGTACTTGTTTTACCTCTCACCATTTTATTAGTTTCTATAATGGTTTTTGGAAACTTTTCTGAAAATTATGAATTTGCTGCGATGAAATCAACAGGTATTTCATTACAGCGAGCAATGAAAAGTCTAAGTTTTTTTATTGTATTTCTGGCAATAATTAGTTTTTTCTTTGCCAACAACGTTATTCCTTTAGCTGAATATAATTTTTTTAATCTCAGAAGAAATATAGCTAGAGTTAAACCAGCAATGGTAATTAGCGAAGGACAATTTAATCAACTACAAGATATAAATATCAAGGTGTCTAAAAAAAGTGGTGAAAATGGTAAATTTTTAGAGGATGTAATAATTCACCAAAAAAAAGGTAATACTTACGGAAACTATACTGTAATAAAGTCAAAAACTGGAGAATTTCTTAGTGATGAGTCTTCAGATATTTTACAACTTATTTTATATGATGGTAATTATTATGATGAATTGCAGCCTGTAAATTATCAAAAGAGAACGAAAAATAGACCCCAAGCTAAAAGTGCATTTGATAAGTATATAATCAATATTGATATATCTCAATTTAATAATGTTGATTTTGAGCAAAAAGATGCTTCCTCACTATATAGTATGATAGGAGTTGTAGATTTAAGTATAGCTATTGATTCTCTATATAGGTTAAAAGAAAAAACGAATGAATTATTTGCTAAAAAAATGATTTTAAAATCAAAACAAAAAAATATTATTCAAAACTATGCAAATAATTCAGTTGATTCTTTAAACAAAACCCAAGATGTCTTGTCGTTGTTCAATACAAATAAAAAAGTAAAATTATTAGAATTTGGAATTAATTCTGTAAAAAATATAAAGCAAGATTTAAAAGTTAAGTCAAAATCACTTCAAATAGCAACAACTAATTTAAACAAGCATATAATAGCATTTCATGATAAGTTTGCATTGGGGTTGATGTGTATTATCCTATTTTTTGTTGGAGCCCCACTAGGAGCATTAATTCGAAAAGGGGGTATTGGACTTCCTATGGTAATTGCAATTTTAATTTTTTTAACTTATCATTTCATAAGTATTTTTGCAAAAAATAGCTCAGAAGACAATAGCTTAAATCCAATATTTGCAACTTGGCTTGCAGGGATTATTATGCTACCATTAAGTATTTACCTAACAAGTAGAGCTACAAAAGATAGAGCACTTATTGATTTAGATTCAATACTTATTCCCTTGAAAAAAAGACTTGTTACAAATTCTTTAATTACAAAAGAAATAAAACATAAAACAGAAACTAATAATTTAAATGTTTCGGACAAAGTTTTTAGCGAAATGGAAATGAAAATTTTAGGAAAATTTGAAAATAAATATTTTGAGTCCGGAGTCCGTTTTATTCAAGATTATCATGAAAATGCTACAATTGGGATGGTTTCGCATTACATTTTTTTAATTTTTGGAATAGTTAGTTTTATCCTAAAAAAAATAGATTTTGAGTTTATCAGTTACTTATGCCTAACAGTTTCTATTTTTGCATTTGTTATTTTTTTAATAATCTTCATCAAAGTATTTAAAAGTCAAAAAGAATTTTATAAATTACTAAAAGTAAATTTTTCTTCTCAAAATATAATTTTTATTGTTTTAGCTATACCGGTGTTTTTTTTGTATAGAATATATTTCAATAAAAAAATGAAAGAAGATTTAGCGAAAATTACCTAAGTTTTAAATGTGTTCACATATATTTGCAAAAAAATTAATCAATGAATAAATCAAACTCGTCCTTTGGAAAGCTAAATTCAGTTGAAGAAGCTATTGCAGATGTAAAAGCCGGAAAGGTAGTTGTAGTAGTTGATGATGAAAATCGAGAAAATGAAGGAGATTTTATAGCAGCAGCTGAAACAGTAAGTGCTGATATGATTAACTTTATGGCTACTCATGGGCGTGGACTTATATGTGCACCACTTACTGAAACTCGTTGTGATGAACTAGACTTATATATGATGGTGCAAAATAATTCAGTTTTGCATCATACCCAGTTCACTGTTTCAGTTGATTTAATTGGTAACGGTTGCAGCACTGGAATATCTGCTAGTGATCGAGCCAAAACAATAAAGTCATTTATCAACCCAAAGACAAGGCCACATGATCTAGGGAGACCTGGTCATGTTTTTCCCCTAAAAGCAAAAAATGGGGGTGTATTAAGGCGAACAGGCCATACAGAAGCTGCAGTTGATTTAGCAAGGTTAGCGGGATATCAACCTGCTGGAATCTTAGTTGAAATTTTGAATGAAGATGGTACTATGGCTCGTTTACCTCAGCTAATGAAGGTCGCAAAAAAATTTGATTTGAAGATAATATCAATTGAAGATTTGGTGGCATATCGTATGAATCATGATTCGTTAATTGTCAAAAAGAATGACTTTGAAATTCAAACACGTTTTGGAGGTTTCAGATTAAGAGCCTATCAACAAACCACTAATGATGCTATTCATATTGCGCTTTCCAAAGGAACTTGGGGCAAAAACGATGTTGTTCCTACGAGAATTAATTCAACTTTTGTGAATAATGACATTTTGTGTACTCTCACTGATAATACTGATAAAAAACTAGACGAAATGTTCAAAGTTATTAATAATGAAAACAAAGGAGCTATTATTTTTATAAATCAACAAACAAGCCACGAAAAAACTCTTAAACGCTTATCGGCTTTAGAAACAATTCAAAATCCTGAAAAAGTTTGTAAAGCGCCCTCAATGGAAATGGATTTTAAAGATTTTGGGATAGGTGCACAAATATTACATGATATAAACATACATAAGCTAAAATTAATTTCTAATAATAAACAAAAAAAACGTGTAGGGATGATTGGATACGGATTAGAAATTATTGATTATATCAACTACTAGAATATGCACTTTTTATACAATCTACCATAACAGAAGCACGTTTTATGACCTCATCATGTGACCAAGACAATTTTATTAAACATGAAATATTTCTTCCTATATAATGGTCTGATTTCGAAAAATCCCTTTTATTCAAATTCTTTAATTCGTCTTTAATTTTATCTGAAAACGAATACAACGATTTATTTTTTTTTAAATGGTCCCATTTTCGGATATAATGCCAATTATTATCGTAATAATGAAAACAAACATCAAGACCATTAGCTTTAAAAGCTGTATTAACTCGACGTGCAATTTCTAAATCATTTAAAAAGAAATTTAAAAAAGCATAACTTTCCTGTCCATGTTCTGGAACAGACCTAAAAGTAACTCCTTCTAAAGGTTCTACAGCATTTCGTAATATTTCGTAATAGTTTTTTTGAATTTCTAAAAATTCATCTATTCTGCGGAATTGTGCCAAACCCACAGCAGCATTTAGTTCTGAAATTCGAAAATTATATCCTAAAAAAGGATGTAATTCAGCACCGCGATCGATTCCATTATGGTCATGTCCGTGATCACTAAAGTGGTCAAGATTTTTAGCATATTTTCTATTATTTGTAACAACTACACCACCCTCTCCACATGTTACAGTCTTTACGAAATCAAAAGAAAAACAACCTAAATCCCCGATCGTACCTAGAGATTGACCATTGTATGTTCCTCCAATAGCTTGACAAGCATCTTCAATTAGCAACAATGAGTGCTTATTGCAAATTGATTTTAATGCATTTAAATTTGCCATACTACCACACATATGAACAGGCATTACTGCCTTTGTTTTAAAAGTTATAGCAGAAATAACAGAGCTAATATCTAGAGTTAGAGTATCATCTATATCAACAACAATAGGAATAGCCCCTATCATTAAAATTGCTTCAAAACTGGCTACAAAAGTAAAACTAGGGATAATGACTTCATCCCCATTACCAATACCAGCAGCTACCAGCGCCATAGTAACAGCTGCTGTTCCACTGCTTACAAGTTGTGCATGATTAACATCAAAACGCTTTTCTATTGCCTTTTCTAAGTCATTAGCTTTCCAATGACCATTTCTAAGACTTTCAAATCCATAACGCATCAAAATTCCAGAATCTAAAACATCTTGTACTTCTTTTCGTTCTTTATCTCCGAATAATTCAAATCCAGGCATAATTACAAAATTTCAATAACAGATTGAGAAATGGGTTTACGAACTTTTTTCATTTTTGAAAATTTATCATCCTCTGCTCTAAAACCCATTGGCATTATAAGAACTGATTTTAAACCTTTTGACTTTAAATTAAAGTAATCATCATATTTTTTAGGATCAAAACCTTCCATGGGACAGGCATCAATCTGAAGGTCTGCACACAAGGCTAATAAATTCCCCATTGCGAGATAGGCTTGCTTTGCCCCCCACATGAAAGTCTCATCTGATGATTTTCTACTAAAGGTTTCAATAATATGTGTTCTAAAGGAATCTAAAATTTTATCATCTGTTTTACGAATCGCTTTAATACGCTCAAAATATTCAATTACATATGTTGATTCAATGGATGTTTTTACACAGAAAATTGCTAAATGAGAGGCTTGATAAACTTGTTTTTGATTCATAGAAAACTCTACCAGTTCGTTTTGAATTTTCTTGTTATGCACCAATATCATACTAACAGGTTGAAGACCGTATGAACTTGCACAGAGGTTGAATCCTATTTTAATTTTTTGAATATCTAAATCAGAAATAATCTTAGTGTCATCAAATTTTTTTGTGGCATATCGCCATTCTAGGGCATTAATAAGGCTCATTTAAGAATATTTTGACAAAAATAAGCAATTAATGATGATGTAACTCATTTGATTTTCACAATATTTTAAAAATATAAATAATTTATAAATAAATAAAACATTACAAACTATTTGAAAAGAATATAAAACCCACTTATATTTGCAATCGAACATGGAGAAATGGCAGAGTGGTCGAATGCGGCAGTCTTGAAAACTGTTGAGGGTCACACCTCCGGGGGTTCGAATCCCTCTTTCTCCGCAAATTACAGGGTAAATTGTCTTGTGGTAGGATATATAGTAGAATAAACTACCAATATTTAAAGTTCCATAAGGCAATTTATAGCTGTATTCCCACCAACTACAACTCTACATCCAATGTTTTTTTTAGTTGCCTTTTCGCTTTAAAAATCTTACAAAATGTTAGTTTAAAAATCTGGAGTTTTTGAAAACCATAAAAACCTAAATAAGGCAATAAAGATTTTATTGAATTATTAATTAAAAGCTTAATCATATAATTTCTATTTCTAATATTTTAAAAATATTACTAGATGAATTACCAATATAAATTTTATAATGTCCTTTTTCAATATTCCAATCAGAAATTGTTTCATCATAATAAGCAAGATTGCTAACTAGGATAGTGATTTCAACTTTTTTTGTACTCGCCTTTTGAACTAACACTTTTTTAAATCCTTTTAACTCCTTTAGTGCTCTTTCAACCCTTGAATTCTCTTTTCCTATATAAACTTGTACAACTTCACTTCCACTAATTTTTCCAAGATTACTTAAATTACAACTAATCTTAATGGTATCATCTAAATTATAAGTTTTCTTATCTGAATTGATTTCAGAAAACTGAAAAGAAGTATATGAAAGTCCGTGTCCGAATGCAAATTCAGATTTAATTTTTTTTGTATCATGCCAGCGATAGCCTACTAAAATATCCTCCTTATAATATTGTGTTTCACCATTTCCAGGATAAGATAATTCACCATAGAAATGAGCAGCATTTTCTGATAATTTTTTAGGAAATGAAAAAGGCAGTTTTCCTGAAGGGTTTACTTTACCACTTAAAATAGAAGCTAAAGCATTTCCAGCCTCACTTCCAAGGTACCACGATTGTAATATGGATTTTACTCTGTATCGCCAAGTTAGACTTACTGCATTACCACTAATTAGAATAACGGCAGTATTTTTATTAATCTTAGAAATAGATTCAATTAATTCGTCTTGATTGTAGGGAAGATCATAATGTTTTCTATCAGCATTTTCACAATCTTGGGAAAGATTTTTGTTTAAACCTCCTATAAATAAAACCACATCGGCTTGCTTTGCTATTGATATTGCATCTTTTGAAAGTTTTTGTTTAATTTCATAAGTTTCGTTTTTTGAAGTATAGCCAACTGAATATAAAATATTGGCATTTTTAAATTCATTTTGAATGCCTTCAAGTGGTAGTATCTCATAATTTGCTTTCAACTCTGATGACCCACCACCAATTGTCATAGACTTTGTAGCATTTTCACCAATAACAGCTATTGTGATTTTCTCTGAACTATTTATAGGTAAAAAACTGTCTGTATTTTGTAACAATACTATTCCCTCTGTGGCTACTCTATAGGCTGTATTTGAATGATCTTTATTATTTACACTTCCATAGGGACGATTTTTATTTAGAGATGTTCTATGAATAATCCTAAGAATTCTTCTAACTTTATCATCTAAAATACTTTCATTAACTTCATTTCTAATTATTTTTTCTAAAAAAGCGTTACCTAAAAAGTTTGAGTCGTAAGGATTTTTTTTTGAAATTTTTTTATCAGAAGGTGTTCCCATTTCAATATCTAATCCATTATAAATTGACTCATTAGTGTCATGAGTTCCACCCCAATCAGAGATTAAGACACCATCAAATCCCCAATCCCCTTTCAAAATATTATTTATTAAAAACTCATTGTGACAACAGTGTTGGTTTCTGAATTTATTATAAGCACCCATAATAGACCATGAGCCACCATCAATTATTGCTGCTTTGAATGCAGGCAAATAAATCTCATGCAAGGCTCTATCGCTAACCTCCACATTTATGTGGCCTCTCCAGAGCTCTTGATTATTTAATACATAATGCTTAACACAAGCGGCTACTCCATTTTGTTGTACTCCACGTACATAAGGAACAACCAAAGTAGATGCCAAAAAAGGATCCTCACCCATATATTCAAAATTTCTACCATTTAAAGGAGTTCGATAGATATTAACTCCTGGACCAAGTAAAACATCTTTTTGTCTGTAGCGAGCTTCTTCACCCAAGCTTATACCATATTCCATAGACAAATCTGGACTAAAGCTAGCGGCCAAGCAAGTTAAAGCAGGGAAAGCGGTTACGTAATCGTTGGTCCAATTTGCATATCCCCAATTATCCCAATTAATTTCAGCACGGATTCCATGTGGACCATCCGACATTGATAGTCCTGGGATACCTAATCTTGGTACTCCTGGAGAACTAAACTTGGAATGAGCATGACACATTGATACTTTTTCTTTTAAGGACAAGAGTGGAATAATACTATCTATTTTAATATTAATAGTGTTATCAGTTTTGTTAAAAATAGGATTTTGTGATTGAATCTGTATGTGTACAGATATAATTATTAGAAGTATATTTTTAAACAGATTCATATTTAAATTTTATGTAAAACTTTTTAAGCTTAACTCATCCACTAAAGTTTTTATTATTATTTAGTTTATAATAATTCGTAATTTAGACATTATTAAGATATTATAGTAATTAAAATGAAATGGACTCACGCCCTTAAAGATTTTGAACATTATTTACAAATTGAAAGGGGATTATCTAAAAATACTTTAGAGAGCTATCGATTAGATGTTAACAAGCTAATAGCCTATTTAGAATCTAATTTAATTACCACAGGGCCAATCGAAATTAATAATGATACAATTAAACGATTCGTATACGAATTAGCTAAAACGGTAAACTCCAGAACACAGTCTCGTGTTATTTCAGGTCTTCGAAGTTTCTTTGATTATTTGATATTTGAAAATTACCGAAAAACTAATCCATTAGAACAGATTGAAACTCCTAGAATTGGACGTAAACTTCCTAATACATTGGCACTTAAAGAAATTGATCTTATGGTAGCAGCAATTGATTTAACTAACCCATTGGGTGAACGTAATAGGGCAATTATTGAAACTCTATACAGTTGTGGATTACGAGTTAGTGAATTGACAGATTTAAAGATTTCAGATTTATTTTTTAAAGAGGGTTTTATAAAAGTTACTGGTAAAGGGAATAAACAACGATTTGTACCTATTGGATTAAATACTCAAAAATTTATCAAGCTTTACATACATCATAAAAGATCCTTACTAAATATAGCATCTGAATATATGGATACACTCTTTTTGAATCAACGAGGTAAAAAGCTAACTCGAGCAATGATTTTTACTATTGTGAAGAAATTAGCCAAAAAAGTAGGATTAAAAAAATCTATTTCTCCCCATACATTTAGACATACTTTCGCAACTCATCTCCTTGAAAATGGCGCAGATCTTAGAGCAATTCAAATGATGTTAGGCCATGAAAGTATCACAACTACAGAAATATACATGCACATCGATAAAAGTCATTTGAAGCAGGTTATGGATAAATTTCATCCTCGAAGATCAAAAAACTAAAAATTGAAAATAAAAAAAACCTGCAAAGATACGGTTTTGTATAAACTCCTAATTAACAGGATTTAGAGCCGAAAAATTGATCAAGGATCTAATACAAGGTAGCTTGCTCTTACAATCTAAACGAACTCCTTTTATTTATTTGTCGTTGAGTTTATCAAAAAATTATCAGTGCAGGCATTGGTATATATTTATTAAATAGCTCAGTCTTTTAAGTCTAATTCTAGCCTTTTGTTTAAGTCAACTAAACGTTGTTCTAACAAAAGATCAAAACTATTTTTATTCAACACATTCTGTTCAGATTGAGAAGCAAATTGTAGAGCACACATAGCTAAAACATCTTGCTTATCTTGAACAGAGTAGTTTTGCTCAAATTTTATAATCATACGATCAATTTTTTTAGCAGCTAATCTCAAGCCTTCTTCTTGGCTGGGATCAATAGTTAAAGGATAAACCCTGTTTGCAATTGATAATTTAATTTTAAGCTGTTTACTCATAATCATGATTTTAATCTGATAAACTTGCGATGCATTCATTAATATCACGGATCAAAGCATTGATCTTTAATTTTGATGCTCTTTTATCGTTATTACTTCCAAGCATTGCGCTTGCAACTCTAAGTGATTCTAATTCATTTTCTTTTTGAGCTAAAGTTGAAATTTGTTCTTTATTTAATTCTAGTTGGGAATTTAATTCGTCTCTTAAGGAACTGTTTTCAATTTTCAATTGATTCAATTTATTGAGAACTTTAGAAATTTTATTTTCTAAGGATTCAACAATTGATTCTATTCTATTCATATGTAATTCAAAAAATCTTACACAAATTTAACACTCCGTGGGTAAAATTACAATTGTTTGATATATAATTTTATCCCAATAATACTAATTAAATTTTTGCTTTTTGTTATGGTTTCAATAATTTAGCTACATAACCTATTATATGGTATTACTTAGATTTATTTTTTTTATTTCAATTATATTTTGTTCAGCACAAAATCCTTATCCGCAAGACTATTTTTCAAATCCTATAAAAGAGAAATTGGTGTTGTCTGGGACTTTTGCAGAGCTACGGTCTAATCATTTTCATGGCGGATTGGATATCAAAACTAATGGAAAAGAAGGTTTAAATATATACTCAGCGGCTAGAGGCTATGTAAGTAGAATTAAAATTTCACGTAATGGATATGGGAAAGCTATATACATTACTCACCCCAATGGATATAACACAGTATATGCTCATCTGCAAAAGTTTACACCAAAAATTGAAGAATATGTAAAATCTAAACAATACAAAAATGAGAAGTTTGAAATTCAACTTTTTCCAACTAAAGAAGAGCTTAGAATAAGTAATAATGAGATTATAGCCTATTCAGGAAATACTGGAGGCTCATCTGGACCTCATCTACATTTTGAAATCAGAGATGATAAAGAACGACCAATTAATCCAATGCTTTTCGGAATAGATATTAAAGACACAACCAGACCACTATTAAAAGGATTATATGCATATCCACTAACAAAACAAAGCCAAATTAATGGAAAAAAACTTAGGCAAAAAATCAGATTAATAAAACAAGCTGATGGAAATTATAAATCTGAAATTATTAAAGCTTTTGGTACAATTGGGTTTGGAGTAATTTCCAATGACAGACAGGACAATGCTGATAATAAAAATGGTGTGTATTTAATAAAAACTTATTTAAATGAAAAGAAAATATTAGAGGTAGACTTTAAACGATTTTCATTTGATGAATCTAAACACATAAATAGATATATCGACTATAAATATTTTTCAACAAATAAAAAACGTATTCAAAAACTATTTATTCAAAAAAATAATCCATTAAGTTTATTTTCATTTAATGAAAATAAAGGTCAAATTGAAGTTGCTGAGCACAACAAAGCTAAATACGTTGTTGAAATATTAGACTTCAAAAAAAACAAAACTAGTATTGAAATTCAAATTGTTGGTGAAGCCCCAAAGCCAGTTAATATTTTAAAAAAATCATCCAACCTAACTTTTATAAATTCATCAGAACCATCAAGTCTATCAAAAGGTAATTTTAGGGTAGAAATACCAAAAAATACATTTTATGAAAACACCAATATTAATTTTGATGTAAAAAATGATACTTTAAAATTGGACAAACCGATTATACCCTTACAAAAAGCTATTGATATCAACTTCAAAGTTGATCATTACCCAAATGAGGATGTTAAGTTTCTTTTTATTGGTTCGGTCTCAAATTCAGGAAAACTATCTTACATAACTACCAAGCAAAAAGGAAATAATCTAACAAGTCGTACAAAAAAACTAGGAACCTATACAATCGGTATAGATAAAAAAGGTCCAAAAATAAACCCTTTAAACTTTAAAGATAAGAGCTGGCTAAGTAATACAAGATATTTAAAAATAAAAGTTTCGGATGATATTTCCGGGGTTAAAAACTATAGAGCAACAGTCAATGGTAAATGGATTTTAATGGAATATGATTCTAAAACAAGTACTCTAACACATGATTTTAATGATGGAATAGTTACTGAAACTGAAAATAATTTAAATCTCATTGCTACAGATAATATGGGAAATAACACTAAATTTGAGTGCATATTTTATAGAAAATTAAAAAATTGATTTTGAAAAAAATTTATCTGTTATTTATAATAGGGTTAGTTCTTATACAAAACAAGTCCTTTGCTCAAAAAGCTAATGTCACAGGTATACTTTTAGATGAGCTTAATAACCCCATTGAAAATGCAAGTATTGAAACAGAGGAAAATGGAGCAATTTCTAACTTAAATGGATTTTATATTATACAAATTCCAGCGAATAAAGACGTAAGCGTTAAATTTTCTCACATAAACTTCAAAACTATTAAAGTAACTTTTAATTTAAAATCTAATAATATTTATGAATTTAACCCGGTTTTAAAACTCAATATTGAACAAATTAGTGATGTTGTTATAACTACTACTAAAAGAACTACTTTAGAAGGAGTAACAACTATTTCTCCTAAAATTATTCGTAAAATTGGGGGGGCTCAGCCAGGTGTAGAAAATTTATTAAAAACATTACCAGGTGTTAATATTTCAAACGAACTGAGTTCACAATACTCAGTTAGAGGAGGTAATTTTGATGAGAACTTAGTTTATGTCAATGACATTGAAGTTTATCGTCCCTTTTTAGTGCGATCGGGACAACAAGAAGGTTTAAGTTTTATTAACTCAGATATGGTTCAAAATCTAGAGTTTTCGGCTGGTGGTTTTCAATCAAAATTTGGAGATAAACTTTCTTCTGTTTTAGATATAACCTATAGAAGACCCAAAGATTTTTGTATAAACGCGGATTTGAACTTATTAGGCGGTAGTATAACCGCAGAAGGAAAATCTAAAGATTCGAAATTTTCTGCCTTGTTAGGAGTTAGATATCGTGATAATACCCTTTTGGTAAATGCTAAAGAAACGCAAACAAACTATGATCCTAAATTTTTAGACACACAAACTTATGTAAGTTACGAAATTACTGAAAAATTTGAACTTAGCTTTTTAGGAAATATTACTTCAAATAATTATAATTATCAACCAAAAACAAGACAAACAAATTTTGGCACACTTACTAACCCGTTAGCCCTATTAGTATTCTACCAAGGTCAAGAAAAAGATGCATACAGAACCTACTTTGGTGCTTTAAAAGGAGTATACAAATTAAATGATAAATTAGAATTAAAATTAATTACATCAACTTTTCATACTACTGAACAAGAGTATTTTGATATTTTTGCTCAATACCGACTGGGTGAAGTTAATAGTAATATTGGAGATGAAAGTCTTGGTGAAGTAGAGTTTAGCGAAGGAATTGGGTCTCAAATTAACCATGCTAGAAATGATTTAGATGCATTAATTTCAAATTTTGAGCTTAGAGGGAATTACAAAAAAAATAATAACGATTTCCTGTGGTCTGTAAAATACACACAAGAGGATATAAAAGATCGCATTATTGAATGGGAAGTTATTGACTCTGCGGGTTTTTCTATTAACCCCCCCAATCTAGACAATTTTAATAATCAACCTTACGAATCTGATATGGGCCCCTTAGCAACATATAAAAATATTCGAGCCACTAATAATACTTCTGTTAATCGCTTACAAACATTTCTGCAATGGAGTAAACGTAGTAAACTGGGGGAAAACGAAGTATTTTACAATTTTGGTTTGCGAACACATCAATGGAATATAAGTGGGCGTGAAATTGAATCCAATCAAGATATGGTCTTGAGTCCTAGAGGGCAATTTAGTTTAAAACCTAATGGCTCAAAAAACATGCTATTTAGGCTAAGTGGTGGAATTTATTATCAACCTCCTTTTTACCGAGAGTTAAGAGACTCTAATGGTGCAATTAATAGCAGTGTGAAAGCACAGAAGTCTATACATATGGTTGTTGCTCACGAATATAACTTCAATCTATGGAATAGACCATTTAAATTAGTTTCTGAAGCTTATTATAAAAGTCTATCAGATGTTAACACATATACTGTTGAAAATGTAAGAATTCGTTATTCCGCTAATAATAGCGCTAAAGCTTATGCTTACGGATTAGACATCAGAGTTAATGGTGAATTTGTTCCTGGCGCAGAGTCTTGGTTTTCATTTGGTTATTTAAAAAGTGAGGAAGCTACAGATGGAAAAGAATTTATTTCACGACCAATGGACCAAAGACTTAAATTTGGTATTTTATTTCAAGATTACATTCCTAATTTACCTAAAATGAAGATGTATCTAAACTTAGTTTATAATACAGGTGTTCCTGGTGGCTCTCCTAGTTATGCTGATGCCTATGAATATCAAAACCGATTACCAGACTATAAACGTGCAGATATAGGCATGTCATATGTTATAATAGATGGCAATTATAAATCTAAAAAAAGATTGAAAAATAGATTCAAAGAATTAGCTCTTGGTGTTGAAATATTTAACCTATTCGATGTTCAAAACTCTATTACCAACACCTGGGTTAGAGATGTCTATTCTAAACGACAATATTCAATTCCAAACTACCTTACTCCTAGAGTTTTTAACTTGCGTTTAAATATGAGGTTTTAACTATCTTGTTTAACAAGTTCTTTTATAGTATCCACAACAATATCAATTTCATTTTTTGTGTTGTAGCAGCTTAGTGAAAAACGAATCGAAGGTTTTTTTAAGTCATCCTGTGACAGAATCTCTCTTAAAACGTGTGACCCATTATCACTCCCGCTTTGACATGCACTTCCTTGTGAACAAGATATACCTTTCAAATCAAGTTGAAATAAAAGTAAAGGTGCTTTGTGTTTTGATATCGGTAAACAAACATTTATTAAGTTATAGCTACTCTTTTTAAAATCATTACAACTACCATTAAATTCAATACCACTAACTTTACTTTTTAATTCATTAATAAAATAAGCTTTTAAGTTTTTGATGTATTTTTTTTCAGATTCAATATTCTCATATGCAATTGCCAATGCAGTATCTAATCCAACAATATCATGTACACTTTCAGTTCCAGCGCGACATCCTCTTTCTTGTGAGCCTCCAGTTATTATGGCTTGTAATCCATGACCGGCTCTCACAAATGCAAATCCAACTCCTTTAGGGCCATGAAATTTATGTGCGCTTGCAGCTAAAAAATCTATTGATATTTTTGATAAGTCCAAGGAATAATGACCTATTGACTGGACTGTATCGCTATGAAACAAAGCACCGTATTCTTTACATAAGTCACCAACAAACTCAATATCCAAAATAGTACCAATTTCATTATTAATATGCATCAAAGAAACTAAAGTTTTCTCTTTAGATACACTTAATAGTTCTTTTAAGTGGTTCAAACAAATAGTACCATTAGGTAAAATACGAACATAACTGACATTTATACCAGATGTAGATCTCAAAGCATCTACTGTGTGACTAACAGCGTGATGTTCTATTTTCGATGTTATAATATGTTTTACCTCTAGATCATAAACGGCAGAACGCAATACCAAATTATCTGCCTCTGTCCCGCCAGAGGTAAATATAATTTCTGAGGGTTTAACTTTAAAATGAGAAGCAATTCGCTTTCGACATCTCTCAAGAATTGACTTACATGATCTACCAGTACTATGTGTTGATGACGGATTTCCATAACTGGATTTTAAAATAATTGCCATTTTATCAGCTACTTCTTCTCTTACACATGTTGTAGCTGCATTATCTAAGTAAATAGGGGTCATTATTGTTTTTTTCTTCAAACAAAAATAATCAAATTAAATAATTCACAATAACATTAATTTTTTTTCTTAATTCTATTATTTTTGTTGAAATGCAATATTGTTATGGGTAATCTAATTAAGTTTTTTTTATTAATATTATTTTCTTTTTCATGTAGTGATGGTGACATAATAGAAGTTCAATTGGAATTTGATAAGCAATTATCTTTATGTGAGATTGAAACTACAAATCAAAATTCAACAACTAACTCTAGTTATCTATTTTATGATATTCGAAGTGAACCATATGAATCCTTGACATTAATTATTCCCAATAATACAACTACTGAAGCAATATTAAATCCTGTAAATTATGGTGATTCACAAGATATTTCTATAAATGGAAGTTCAGTAAAATTTAATTACAGAACTTATGACGGAAATCCAAATTCATTAATGTGTAGCATTATACCTCCTTCTGATGTATTCATAGATCAAGATTATTCATCTTTTTCAGGAAGTGCTAATTTTGTTTCTACATTTATTGATGATGATAACGATGGCATTCCAACGGAACTCGAGTTTGATGGGGACACTGATGGTGATGGTATTCTTAATTATATTGATAACGATGACGATGGAGATAATGTTCTAACAATTAATGAAAATCCTGATCCAAATAATGATGGTATTTTATCCGACGCTCAAGATTCAGATGGAGATTTAATACCTGATTATCTAGATAATGATGACGATAATGATGGTACATTAACAATCAATGAAGATGAGAATGCAAATGGCAATTTATTTGATGACATTGCAACAGGTTCAACAATTGCTCGTTTTTTAGATGAAAATTTTTCGAACTCATACGACTTTGAAATCATAAATGAAAATCACTATTATCGCACTGTAATTGTAACAATAATTCTATATAATGTTGATATATCAATTTTATCATCAGATGTTTTAAACCTTGGTACTTATGAGACAGTTATTGATTTATAACGGTTAATTAAAAATATATACTTCTGTTGCACCATATCCGTATTTTCTAAAATCAGCGGGGTAAAATTTTAAATTATCATACCCCCTTAGCATATATTCTAATTCCAATTTTAGGACACCCTCTCCAATTCCATGAATAAAAATAATTCTTTTAATATGCTTAAAAACAGCGAAATCTAAACGTTTTTTAGCAATTTCTAATTGTAAAAGGAGCATATCATGATTTGACATTTTTTTAGTAGACCCTGTAAGTTTATCAATGTGTAAATCTACTTCCATTGGAGGTATATATTTAGACCTACTTTTTGTTTTTATATTCCTTTTTGGTCTTACAGAGGATTTTTCATAAAGGACATTTTGAATTGATTGTTTTCCAAAAGCAGATTTACTCAACAAACTATTATCAATTTTCATCAACTCAGAAAGTTTGAATAAAACTTCAAAACCATCGTTTGTTTCAATACGTACATCGTTGTTTTCAATTTCAATGACATATCCCGAAAGATCATCATCTATTACTGACACAAAATCTCCTATTTTAATCTCATTCTTCTTCTTCATATGATTTTATAGCATAGGGATCGTAAAAAGATTTCTTATTAATCTCTTTGGAAATTAAATATATTCCAAGGGCCAATAAAATAAATCCGATAATTGATAAAATCATCCGGTTATTTGAAATAATGTTATCGAAAATTAATAAACAAATACCTAAAGAAAATACATAGTATTTAATGTTGTGTTTATTCATTTTATGAAATTATTTGAATAATGCAATTCCTCTAAATTAATTTACTAAATTTAATCTATTTTCTTTAAATTTAAGCCAATTAATTTAACCATAAAAATGACAATTGAAAATTACATGATACCTTGTTTAAACAAGACCCTTTTTGGGTTTGAGTGCATGGGTTGTGGATTACAACGTTCTTTAATTGCTTTATTTCAGGGAAATTTCACTAATGCTTTATTGTTATACCCTGCAATTTATCCACTTATATTATTATTTATGTTGATTTCATTATCGTTGATATATAAATTTAAATTTTATCAAAAAGTTATAAATTTATTTTCTGTAATTTCTATTGTAATTATAATCAGTAACTACTTAATTAAAAATTTATTATTATGAAAAAATCATTAAATACTACACTAGTATATGTTCTAAGTATCTTAGGTTTACTTTGTTGCTGCGTGGGTGGATTAGGCCTTTTTCTCTCTGGTCCAGCATATTTAATAGCGAATAAAAAAATTAAAAATGCAGAAGAAAATCCGGATAATTATGAAGGAAGTGTTAGTGCAATGAGTACAGCTAAGACAGTTGCATTAGTTATTCTTATTATCAATGTAATCTACCTTTTTTATACCATTTATGTAGTTACTACGGGTGATTTTAGTGAATTTCAAAAAGAATTTGAAAAAGCCATGGAGGAAATGAATCAATCAACTTAAAATAAGTACTTAGTAAATTTTAAATTCATATTTTTTAATCGTTAGGCAATTTATCATATCCCATATTAAAAAATGTAAATCCAAAAATATCGGCATATTGCTCAATAGTTTTACTGATAGGAGTTCCGGCACCATGACCTCCATCGGTCTCAATGCGAATTAGTGTCGGATTATTTCCAGTTTGTTTACTTTGTAATTCTGCTGCAAACTTAAAACTATGGGCAGGTACTACACGGTCGTCGTGATCACCTGTAGTTATCAAAGTTGCAGGATAAGATGTACCCTTTTTAACATTGTGTACTGGAGAATATCCCAAAAGATATTCAAACATTTCTTGGCTATCTTGTGCTGTTCCATAATCATAAGCCCATCCTGCACCTGCTGTAAAGGTATGGTAACGCAACATGTCCAAGACACCGACTGCTGGCAACGCTACTTTCATTAAATCTGGACGTTGGGTCATAGTAGCGCCTACAAGAAGACCTCCGTTAGACCCTCCCCGTATCGCCAAATAATCTGAACTCGTATATTTGTTTAAGATTAAATATTCTGCAGCTGCAATAAAATCATCAAAAACATTTTGCTTTTTCATTTGGGTACCAGCATTGTGCCAGTCTTTACCGTATTCGCCACCACCACGTAAATTTGGAACAGCATATATACCGCCTTGTTCAAGCCAAATCGCATTAGCAATACTAAAACTAGGGTTTAAACTAATATTGAATCCTCCATAACCGTATAAAATTGTAGGATTTTTACCATCTAAATCAATATCTTTTTTGTGAGTAATTATCATTGGAATTTTGGTGCCATCTTTTGAAGCGTAAAAAACTTGTTTACTCTCGTAGGCATCAGAGATAAAATCAATTTCAGGCTGCCAATATAATTTCGAAAGACCTTTTTCAATATCAAAAGTATATATACTTGAAGGGGTCTTATAATTTGTGAACGAATAAAAATCTAATTTATCTTCTTTTTTTCCTCCAAAACCTACGGCATTTCCAATTCCAGGAAGTTTTATATCGCGAATAAAATTTCCGTCATAATCGTATTGTTTAACTTTTGATATGGCATCTACCATATACTCTGTAAAGAAATAACCTCCAGCAGTTGAAGCGCTCAGAACATGGCTTGTCTCTGGAATAAAATCAAGCCAATTTTCAGGGCTTGGATTTTGCGCATCTACAGAAACTATTTTTTGGTTCGGAGCATTTAAATTTGTAACAAAAAATAATTTTTCACCTACATTGTCAATTAAATATGTATCGCTCTGAGTATGCTCTAAAATGGAAATGAAAGGACTGTTTGACTTTGATAAATCTTTGAAAATTAACTTATTACCTGAAGTAGAAACCCGTAATGATACAAACAAATAACGATTATCATCTGTAACAGTTGCGCTAATATAGCGATGCTTTTCTTCTGCTCTGCCCCCATAAATTAAAATATCTTCTTTCTGAAGAGTTCCTAATTGGTGGTAGTAAACTTTATGCTGGTCTGTTTTATCTGACAGCGCACTTCCCTTTGGTTTATCATAGCTGGAATAATAAAACCCTTCATCCTTATACCAAGATAAACCGCTAAATTTGATATCAACAAGTGTGTCCCCTATTATTTTTTCAGTCTTAACATCCATCATTATTACCTTGCGCCAATCACTACCACCTTCAGAAATACTATAGGCTAAAAGATTTCCGCTTTTTGAAAAACTCAATCCAGCCAATGAAATCGTTCCATCTTCTTTAAATTTGTTAGGATTTAGAAAAATTGTGGCCGAATTAGGGCTCTCATCGTTCTTATAACGGAATAAAACATATTGATTTTGAAGACCATCATTTTTGTAAAAATAAGTGTAATCGCCTTCCTTAAAGGGAGATCCAATTTTTTCATAGTTCCACAATTTTTCAAGATTGTTTTTTAAAGTGTTGCGAAACGGAATTTTATTTAAATAATCAAAAGTTGTTTCGTTTTGACTACGTACCCAAACTTCAGTCTCAGGACTGCGGTCGTCTTCAAGCCATCGATATGGATCTTTAACTGAAGTTTTAAAATATTGATTTACAGTATCTATTTGTTTAGTTAAGGGATATTTAACTGTGATTCCTTTAGATTTATTTTTATTACAAGACATTATAATTAATAGGAAACATAGGGTTAAAAATTGAGATTTCATTTATATAATATTTAAGCATTAAAATTGAGAGTTAAAAAACGGAAACTTATTTTTCAAATGTTTTTAAGGTACGAATGATGATATCTACACAATCTAATAGTTGTGATTCAGTCATTACCAATGGGGGTGCAAAACGGATGATATTTCCGTGGGTGGGTTTGGCCAAAAGTCCATTATCTTTTAGTTTGAGACAAATATCCCACGCCGTATCGCTATCCTCAGAGTCGTTGATTACAATGGCATTAAGCAAACCTTTGCCGCGAACGAGTTTTACAATAGAGCTATTATGAATATAAGAATTCAAACGATCTCTAAACAGAATGCCAAGGTAGAAGGCTTTTTCCGTAAGGTTTTCATCAATAATAACTTCCAAGGCTGCATGAGCGACAGCACACGCAAGTGGATTACCACCAAATGTTGAGCCGTGCTCCCCCGGACCAATACACATCATAACTTCATCATCTGCCAGTACGGCTGACACAGGGAAAACACCTCCAGAAAGTGCCTTACCCAATACAAGAATGTCAGGTCGAGCTTTCTCATAATCAGTTGCCAACATTTTGCCGGTACGACCAATGCCAGTTTGAACCTCATCGGCAATAAATAAAACATTGTATTTATCACATAAAGCCCTGACTCCAGACATGTAGCCATCATCAGGAACCACAACACCAGCTTCGCCTTGAATTGGTTCCACCATAAAAGCACACACATTTGGATCTTTAAATTTATTTTCTAATGCCTTTAAGTCGTTATAAGGAATTAAATCGTACCCAGGCATGAAAGGACCAAATCCACTGTATGATAAAGGATCGTCTGAGGATGAAATAGCAGCCAAAGTACGACCCCAAAAATTACCGTTAGCAAAAATAATCCTGGCCTTGTCTTTTTCAATACCTTTTTTTAGGTATCCCCACTTTCTAGCAAGCTTATTAGCAGTCTCACCACCTTCAACTCCTGTATTCATTGGAAGAACTTTGTCGTAACCAAATAAACCGGTGATATAAGCTTCATAAGAGCCCAATACATTATTATGAAAAGCTCTAGACGTCAAAGTTAAAAGTCTTGCCTGAGCATCTAATGCCTCTATTATTTTTGGATGACAATGACCCTGGTTTACAGCCGAGTATGCTGATAAAAAATCATAATATTTCTCTCCTTCAATGTCCCATACATACACACCCTCACCCCTTGATAAAACTACTGGTAAAGGGTGATAATTATGAGCCCCATGAAGGTGCTCTAAATCAATGGCTACTTTTGATGAATTGACATTTAAAATTGACATTGTAAATATATTTTTTAAAATTAAAGAAAATAAGATTTCTCCTTTTTTATGGGATAAACTATCGCCATGTTGCAAATTAATAAGATTTTTTTTGTTATTGAAATAAAATAATGTTTAAATCCAAGAATAAATAAAATGTTTAATTGTGATTATATTCAGTGAATTCAAAGAGCTTAAATTAATTTATTAGATTATTTTTACGATATGTCCAGGAAGAGTAAAAAAAATAAAAAAAAAGAGTTTTACAATCTCGAGGTTTTTGATGCGGGTGCTAAAGGCAAAAGTGTCGCTAAAGCCCCGGATGGTAAAATCGTCTTTCTTTCAGATGCCATTCCTGGGGATGTAGTAGATGTGCAAACCTTTAAGAAGCGAAAAGGATATTACGAAGCAAGAACAACCAAATTTCATAAACTTTCAAAGGACAGAACAACCCCGTATTGTGAACATTTTAGTAGCTGCGGTGGTTGTAAATGGCAATTTATGAAATATAACAAACAACTATTTTTTAAACAAAAAGAAGTTGCCGATAATTTACTAAGAATTGGCAAAGTAGAATTGCCAGAAATATCGCCAATTGTCGGTACAAAAAATCCATTTTTTTACAGAAATAAAATGGAATTTTCTTTTAGTAATTCACGATGGCTTTCAAAAGAAGAAATTAATTCCGAGCAGCTCATTGATAACAGAAACGCATTAGGGTTTCACATTCCTGGTATGTGGGATAAAATCTTGGACATTAATAAATGTTGGCTTCAATCCGACCCCTCAAACAGTATTCGAAATGGCCTTAAATACTTTACAACTTCCAATAATATTCCATTTTTCGACCCTCGAAACCAATCAGGTGTACTTCGTACACTTATGATTCGAACAAGCAATACTGGAGAAATAATGGTTCTTGTACAATTCCACACAGCCACACAAAAACAAATCGAAACAGTTCTTGACTTTCTCAAAACTTCGAATCCTGAAATAACCGCCTTACTTTATGTGATTAACCCAAAAAGAAATGATACAATTTACGATCAAAAGGTTATTTGTTACCACGGTCGAGATTATATTATTGAATCAATGGAAGGCTTAAGTTTTAAAATAAATGCTAAGTCCTTTTATCAAACAAACTCTGAACAAGCGTATAACTTATATAAAATTACGAGAGATTTTGCAGGGCTCACTGGAAATGAAATTGTTTATGACTTGTATACAGGAACAGGGACAATTGCACAGTTTGTAGCCAAAAAAGCACGGAAAGTTATCGGAATTGAAGCCGTTCCAGATGCTATAAAAGCAGCCAACGAAAATGCTCTAAATAATAAGATTAAAAATATTGATTTTTTTGTTGGTGATATGAAGCAAATTTTTAACGATGCTTTTATTGAAACCAACGGCTACCCGGATGTTGTTATAACAGACCCACCAAGAGATGGAATGCACAAAGAGGTTGTTAAACAGATTCTAAAAATTGAACCTTCTAAAATAGTATATGTCAGCTGTAACAGCGCCACACAAGCAAGGGATCTAGCAATTATGGATGCGTCTTATAAAGTCATTAAAACACAAGCAGTGGATATGTTTCCGCAAACATATCATGTAGAAAATGTTGTACTTTTGGAAAAAAGAATTTAAATCTTTCATGAAACGTATTTTATTTTTGGTGTTAATTTTAATTTTACCAGCCTGTGAGCCTGATGATATTTGCAGTGAGAGTACGCAAACAACTTCACCCTTAGTTATAGCGTTTTTTAACATCGAAAGTATTAGCGATGCCAAGACCGTTCCAGGACTGTTTGCTATCGGGCTGGATACAGAAGGTAATGAAGTTATAGTTGATGGAGAAATTGTTAGTTCTAGAGATAAAATTACATTACCCTTGGACGTAAGTCAGAGCCAAACGCAGTTTAAACTATACCAAAATTACAGTGTTATAGATGGAGTTATACAGGGAAACCCGGACACGATTATAATTACATACACCACTGAATCTGTGTATGTTTCAAGAGCTTGTGGCTTTAAAAATGTTTTTACAATTCAAAGCTTTGAAATACAATCTGATCTGGACCCATGGATGATTGTGTCCTCTATATCAATAAATGAAGTAGTTAATCAAAATGAAACAAATGTTGAGATACTACATTAGACTTCTGTTAGTTATTTTAATTTCATCACCAGTGTTTGCGCAAGACAGTGAAAATGAAGTTACTCAAGACAAAACCGCTTTTAAAGAAAAATACGGCCTGCGTTTTGGGATAGATTTAAGTAAGTTGGGGCGCACTGCTTTTGATTCAGACTATTCGGGTTTTGAAATCAATGCGGATTATCGCATCACAAAAAACCTTTACTTGGCTGGCGAATTGGGTTTTGAGAACAAAACCACAAATACTTATTTTTTAGATTCTAATGCAAAAGGCAGCTATTTTAAAGCTGGAATTGACTTTAACCTTTATCGCAACTGGTTAGGAATGCAAAACATGATTTTTAGCGGCTTACGGACTGGAATTGGAACTTTTAGCCAGATTAGAGAACGTTATACAATTTACGATACTAACAATCAAACTTGGGGGGAAGTGTCCAATGATGAGAGCATTGAATTCTCTGGACTAACCACCGCTTGGGTTGAGTTGCTATTTGGTCTTAAAACCGAACTTTTAAATAATTTATTTTTAGGATTCAATGTTCAACTCAAAGTAGGTATAGCCGATACCAATTTAAATAACTTTGAAACCCTTTATATTCCTGGGTTTGGACGCACTTACAATGGTACTAAAATTGGAACGGGTTTTAGTTATAACTTATCTTATCTACTGCCAATTTACAAAAAGGGTACTAAGAAAAAGAAAGAGTTAGAAGAGGAATCAATAGGGGATTAAATCTTTTAGCGCATTAATTTTTTATACTTGATTCGTTTAGGTATCAAGTCCCCTCCTAGTCTATTGCGTTTGTTGATTTCATATTCACTAAAGCTACCTTCAAAAAAATAGACTTCAGAGTTACCTTCAAAAGCTAAAATATGGGTACAGATTCGGTCTAAAAACCAACGGTCGTGACTGATGACGACAGCACAACCTGCAAAATTTTCAAGACCTTCTTCTAAGGCTCTTAATGTATTTACATCTAAATCATTAGTTGGCTCATCTAATAGCAAAACGTTGCCTTCTTCTTTTAGGGTCATTGCCAAATGTAAACGGTTACGTTCGCCTCCAGATAATAATTTTACTTTTTTGTTTTGCTCACTACCAGAAAAATTAAAACGACTTAAATAGGCACGAGAATTTACCTGACGGCCTCCCATCATAATTAAATCCTGTTCATCACTAAAATTCTGCCAAATTGTTTTTTCGAGATTTATATTAGAGTGACTTTGGTCTACATATGCAATTTTGGCGGTTTCACCGACTGAAAATAAACCTTTATCAGCCATTTCTTCCCCCTGAATCATTCTAAAGATTGTGGTTTTACCTGCACCATTGGGACCAATCACGCCGACAATACCGGCTTGAGGGAGTTTAAAATTCAAGTTGTCATATAGTAGCCTTTCGCCATAAGCCTTACTAACTCCGATAGATTGTATAACATTAGCGCCTAAACGTGGACCATTAGGTATATAAATCTCCAGCTTTTCATCCAAATGTTTTTGATCCTGATTTAGCAATTTATCGTAATTTTTCAAACGGGCTTTTTGTTTGGTCTGACGTCCTTTCGCCCCTTGACGAACCCAATCTAATTCCCGCTCTAAGATTTTTTGACGTTTAGAGGCTGTTTTATTTTCTTGAGCTAAACGCTTGGATTTTTGGTCCAACCATGAAGAATAATTTCCTTTCCATGGAATCCCTTCACCTCTGTCGAGTTCTAGAATCCAGCCTGCTACATTATCTAGGAAATATCGATCATGAGTAACTGCAATTACAGTGCCTTTATATTGGGCTAGATGATGTTCCAACCAGTGTACAGATTCAGCATCTAAGTGGTTTGTGGGTTCGTCCAAAAGTAAAACATCCGGTTCTTGTAACAATAAACGACATAAAGCAACTCTTCGACGTTCACCACCAGAGAGTATCGCGATCTTTTTATCACTCTCAGGTGTACGCAAAGCATCCATTGCAATTTCTAATTTTGTATCTAATTCCCAAGCATTAGAAGCGTCTATTTTATCTTGTAATTCCGCTTGACGGTTCATTAATTTTTCCATGCGCTCTGTATCGGAGTAAACTTCCTCCAAGCCAAACATGTCGTTAATTTTATTATATTCATCCAATATTGCAACAATGTCACCTACACCCTCTTTTACGACATCCAAAACTGTTTTGTCAGGATCTAATACTGGTTCTTGTTGCAGAAAACCAACAGAATAGTCTTGTGAAAAGATCACATCTCCTTGGTAGTTTTTATCAATTCCCGCAATGATTTTAAGCAAGGTAGATTTTCCTGAGCCATTAAGTCCTAAAATGCCAATTTTTGCACCATAAAAGAAACTTAGATAAATGTTCTTGAGAACCGGGGTATTGGCGCTTTGAAATGTTTTAGTAACCCCAGTCATAGAAAAAATAATTTTTTTATCTTCACTCATTAAACCCTACCTTTTAAAGCATTAAAAACCCATGCAATAGCGAAAAAGCCAATACCTACAGCTGCGAAGCCCCAGCCTGCGATTTCATTGTAACGAAAGGCACCTAGAGCAATTAATCCTAGACCCACAAAAATCATGATATATGTTGCCCAGGCCAATACAGTATTTTTATTCATTTTTTTCTTATAAATTGAATTTCAAATATCGTGAATAAATTAAGTTTTATAAAATTAATTAACAGTAAATAAAATCAGTCTTTTTCATTAAATTTGAAAAAAACTGGGAAACTATCATCCGAAAGCTTTAATTTATTACTTAAAACATCTTGTAAAATGATTGAAATACTAATTTGCTTTTTATGTGTTGTAATATTGGGACTTCTTTATTTTATATACATTTCAAAGAAAAACACAAGTTCAACATTTTCAAACGATTTAATTCAATTTTCAAATGTCCTCAGCACTCAAATACAAGATATACGTAAGGAAATAGACACCAATTCCAAAGAAAGCAGAACAGAAATTGAATCTAAGCTAATGGATATTAACAAACAGATTATTGATTTTAATAAGACATCTAACTCTAATATCACACAACAGTTTAAGGAGTCAAATAAAGTCATAAAAGACGTTACTTCTGAATTGGAAAAAATTAAAGGAACAAATCAACAAGTTTTAAACTTTGCTAATCAAATGAAAACTCTAGAAAAAATACTTGGTAATCAAAAACAAAGAGGTATTCTTGGAGAAATTCAACTGGAAAATTTACTTGCTAATATACTTGCTCCAGAACTTTTTCAAATGCAATATTCATTTCAAAACAATGAAGCAGTAGATGCTATAGTAAGAGTGGGTGATTATATTATTCCAATTGATGCTAAATTCTCTCTTGACAATTATAATAAAATGATTGAATGCTCAAATAAAAATGAATTGGAAGATTTAGAAAAAAAGTTTAAATCAGATGTCAAAAATAGAATCGATGAAACAGCTAAATATATTAGACCTAACGAAAATACCACTGATTACGCTTATATGTTTATTCCAGCTGATGGTTTATACCAAGATTTACTAAACAGCAGAGTTGGATCTTTAAAAATTAACTCAAGAGATCTTGTTTCCTATGCTTACACTAAAAAAGTTATGATAGTATCTCCAATGAGCTTATTTCCAATGCTCCAAGTAACAAACAAAGCACTTCTCAATTTAAAGGTGGAAAATTCCATAAAAGATATCCTTAAGAATATCAGTAAATTATCAAACCATTTAAACACTTACAAAGATAATCACGATAGATTAGGGGTAGCATTAAGAACTTCGGTTAATCGATATAATGATAGTACTAATGAATTTAAAAAAATTGATAAGGATATAATTAAAATCTCATCTGGAAATTCAAAACTAGAAATTGATACAGAAATAATTGAAAGACCCCTACTTGATGATTAGTTTTTAAACAGAATATTAGTCATTTAATAGTTTAAAAAAGAGAATTGTAAATCTTAGTTAAACTAAATCATTGAACAGAAGATATTTACTACTTTTGTTGTAAAGTTTACAACTTATGAACATAAACTTTAATAAAAACGAGGATCGAAACAAACTACTTTTAGCAGAATTACGTAAACGCTTCTTAAAAGTTAAACTTGGTGGTGGAGCTGCAAAAATAAAAAATCAGCACAAAAAAGGTAAACTTACAGCCCGAGAACGTATTAATTACCTCTTAGATACAAACACAAGAGCTATTGAGATTGGAGCCTTTGCTGGCTACAAAATGTACTCAAAACATGGTGGATGCCCATCAGCAGGGGTGATTGTAAAAATTGGCTATATCTCTGGGCGGCAATGTATTGTTGTTGCTAATGATGCGACTGTAAAAGCTGGTGCTTGGTTCCCAATAACGGCCAAAAAGAATTTAAGAGCTCAGGAGATTTCTATTGAAAACAAACTTCCAATTATATATTTAGTAGATTCGGCTGGGGTATACCTACCAATGCAAGACGAGATTTTTCCCGATAAAGAACATTTTGGAAGGATTTTTAGAAACAATGCAACAATGAGTAGTATGGGAATTACCCAAATATCTGCAATAATGGGTAGTTGTGTAGCTGGTGGTGCATATTTACCTATTATGAGCGATGAGGCTATTATTGTGGATAAAACTGCTAGTATTTTTCTTGCTGGTAGCTATTTGGTTAAAGCAGCTATCGGTGAGAATATTGATAATGAAAGCCTTGGCGGTGCTACCACTCATTGTGAAATCAGTGGTGTAACTGATTACAAAGCTAGTAGTGATAAAGATGCTCTTGATAAAATAAAGAGAATTATTGATAAAATTGGAATTGGTGAGAATGCAGGTTTTAATAGAACAAGTTCAATAGAACCTAAAAAAAATCCTAATGAAATTTATGGGATTTTACCATATTCAAGAGCTGACAAATATGACAGCTATGATATTATAACACGCTTAGTAGATAACTCCGAGTTTGAAGAATATAAAGCTGATTTTGGAAAAACAATCATTACAGCCTATGCTCGAATAGAAGGTTGGGCTGTTGGTATTGTAGCTAATCAAAGAAAATTAGTAAAATCTAAAAGTGGTGAAATGCAATTTGGAGGAGTAATTTATAATGATAGTGCTGATAAAGCCACTCGGTTCATAGCAAATTGTAATCAAAAAAAAATACCTTTAGTATTCTTACAAGACGTAACTGGGTTCATGGTTGGAAGTAAAAGCGAACATAATGGAATTATTAAGGACGGGGCCAAGATGGTTAGTGCTGTAAGTAACTCAGTCGTTCCCAAGTTTACCATTATTATTGGTAATAGTTATGGAGCTGGTAATTATGCTATGTGTGGAAAAGCTTATGACCCTAGATTAATAATAGCATGGCCTACTGCAGAACTAGCTGTAATGAGCGGTTCTAGTGCCTCCAAAGTATTGTTGCAAATCGAAAAAGCATCACTCGAAAAACAGGGTCAAAAAATAACAGAACAACAAGAACTAGAGATTCTTTCTAATATAAAAGAAAAATATGAGGCTCAGATATCACCATATTATTCCGCTGCTAGATTATGGACTGACGCTATTATTGACCCGCTCGAAACACGAAATTGGCTAAGTATGGGTATTGAAGCAGCTAATAATGCACCAATTGAAAAAAAATTCAATCTAGGAGTTATACAGGTTTAAAGAATAAAGTGTCTTTTTCCGTTGAATTTTTCCAGATTTATTTTCAAAAAATTTTTTAGTAAAATAAATTTCCTTGGGTCGCATCAAAGGATTTATTGAGTTCCATTTAAGATCAAATTTTTGAGTTTTACCTTCAACAATTAAAATTACTTTTTCGTTAATTTTATTATCTGGTATTGATGTAATAAAAAATCTGCTTTTAATCTGGCCTTCGATGTATTTTTCAAGAATTTCAGGTTGAATTTTAATTCCTCCAGAATTAATAACATTGTCATAGCGTCCTAACCATAAGAATTTATAGTCAGAAATTTTATTTATTATATCATTAGTATGTAAATTATGGACGCTTAGATCAGGTGCGGAAACAATTAAACATCCACGTGAGTCTTGTGAGATAGAAATATTTGGAAGAATACTGAAAGATGACTCACCTGAAGAAATATTTTTTACAGCTATGTGAGTGAGAGTCTCAGTCATTCCAAAAGTTTCGTAAACACAAGATTTTTGGCCATATATTTTGGAAGCAAGGCTTTTTGATAATGGGGCACCTCCGACCAAAAGAATTTTTATATTGCTAATGTGAGAGATTGAATTTTGAAGTTGTAACGGAACCATTGCAGAAAAATCATATCTTTTCGATGATATGGTTATTAATGGTGTTGATGAAGGCTCAATAATATCTAATTTTAAGCCTAAAACCCAAGCTCGAATAAACATCATTTTGCCTGCAATAAATGAAAAAGGTAAGCAACAAAGTGCTGAATCTCCAGGCTTCAAATCAAAATAAGTTCCCGTTGATTTAGCAGAATTTACAATAGAAGATTTTGAAAAAGGAAGAAGTTTGGGTACTGAAATTGTTCCTGAAGTATTAATTAAAATATTTTCACTATCATCAATCCATTTTTTAATAAAATCACCCAAACAAGCCTCATTATCAGTTCCATTTTTTATAAAAAATAATGCTAATGCTTTAATAGATATAGCATTAAATTTTTGCCCGTTTAGCCGGAATGATGGATGTAAACTTTTCAAATTATTAGTGCAAATCAAAAATTTAATTATCCGTTACTCTACCAAATAATTTTTCTCCCCAATTTGACCAATTATACTTTTTTGAAAGAACATAAAGAACAAAAGGATATATAATAAAAATTGGAACAAATATTTCACCTAAGGAAATAAGTTCAGGATTAGAGATATCTTTCAAAATGGAGTTAGTTTGAAAAACAGTCCAATCAGCTGTTAACAAGAGACAAGCTACTAAATTATTTGCAGCATGAAATCCTAATGACAACTCTAGACCCTCATCCATGAGTGTCATTATTCCAAGAAGAAAACCTGTTCCAATGTAATGGACCAAAAGAATGTTACCTAATTTGTCAATTTCTGGATTTGCAATATGTAAAGCACCGAACAAAATTGAAGTAAAAATCAAAGGAAACCAACGGTTTTTTGATAATATACCTAGACCCTGCATTAAATATCCCCTAAATAAATACTCTTCGCAGCTAGTTTGTAAAGGAATAAAAATAATAGAGATGACAAATAATATTAAAAAGGGTACTAATTTAAAATTGAAAATAAAATTACCTGGGTTAATAAAATAATCAACTCCTATCATAATTACTACTATACTTCCCCACAAAAAAAATGCAAACCAAAATCGATTCCAATCTATTTTATTCCTAGACGTTGTTAAACCCTTTAAAGTCTGATGATGTATAAACTTTACAACAAAAAAAATAGCTAATAAACCAACCGCAAATGAAAGTAGCATTAAAAATAAGTTGAGGTTTGAATCAAGCATTCCTAATAATTCATAAGGGTCTTGCATTGAATTAAGTTTATTATCATCAGAGATTCCTATTGAAAATATTGCTATTGCGTGGGGAACTGATCCAACAACCATCGCAATTCCAATAATAACTACTCCAACAAGATATGTCCACCAATCGTTTTCGCCTTTAAAAGCCTGTTTTATATACATAATTTAAAATTTTAAATTCCATTTATCTGAAGGTTTGTAAAACAACCTTCCGTTTATTATTTGCAAGGGAGAAACCATGTTATTTGTAAACAAAGATCCGGTGCCTAGTCCTTGCGGACACTGAATATTTAATTGGTATGTCCATTGTGCAATAGCATTTAAACCAATATTGCTCTCTAATGCACTTGTTACCCACCACCCTACTGAATGGGATTCTGCTAAATCAATCCATGACATAGTGCCAGAAAAACCTCCAACTAAGGATGGCTTAAGTATTATGTACTGAGGCTTAATAGTTTGTAGTAATTTACACTTTTTTGTTACATCAATCACACCAATAAGCTCCTCGTCTAAAGCAATAGGTAAAGGGCTGTTACTACAGAGCTCGGCCATAGCTTCATATTGTCCACTGGCGATAGGCTGCTCTATAGAATGTAATTCAAAATCCGATAAACGTTTTAATTTTTCTAATGCTTCACTAGTTGAAAAAGCACCATTAGCGTCTACTCGAACTTCTATAGTACTAGCATTGTATTCTTTTCTGATTAACTTAAGTAATGCTAATTCAGTTTCAAAATCTAAAGCACCAACCTTGATTTTAATACAGTCAAATCCTTCATTTAATTTTGAATAAATTTGTTTTTTCATAAAGTCTTTATTTCCCATCCAAACCAAACCGTTGATTGGAATATCATCTTGCCCTTTAGTAAATTTTGAAGGGAATAAAACAAAAGATTTATTAGCATTAAAATCTAAAAAGGCAGTTTCCAGGCCAAATTGAATGGCTGGGAATTCTGATAATTCTTCCAGTAAGACTTCTAAACCCAATTTAATATTTTTACAAACCCAGTCTAATTTATCTTCGAATTCAGGCCGGTCATCATAACTCAACCCTCTAAACATCCCACATTCCCCAATTCCTACTTGATTGAAATCCTGAATTTTTAGAAACCATGTGTCCTTATAGCTTAGCACCCCTCTAGAGGTAACACTGTCTTGTTTAAATTGTAGTTGGTATTTTATAAATGTAGCCTTCATTTTAACTTAAAGAAATTGTCGTAATTGTTCAATCACTAGTACAGAAGCAAACAATAGAGACATTACAAATGTTGATAAGGCTACCAACTTGAGATGTGGATCAAATCGCTTCGGATTTTTAATGCCATAGACAATTTTCAAGTGGAACAATAATGGAGCAAAAGCAACCCAACTGAAAAGCATTAAATTTGAGAAAGACATGATAAGTTGAAATACAATCATAAGAATAATAGCCGATAAAATCAATGCAAAATGGTATACCTTAGAATTTTTACGTCCCATATATCCCGCAAGTGTGTATTTTTGTGAGTTTTTATCTGATTTCAAATCTCGCATATTATTTAGATTCAAAACAGCTGTACTTAAAAATCCTACAGCGGAAGCAGGCAACAAAAGTCGAATGTCAATTTGCTTTGAAAACAGAAAGAAGGTTCCAAAAACACTAAGTAAACCAAAAAACAAAAATACCATTAAATCTCCCAGTGCTCTGTAACCGTAAGCAGTATTCCCTATAGTGTAAGAAATTGCCGCCCAAATTGAAAGCGCTCCTAAAAGCAAAAAGATTATAGATTTAACCAAATGCTCAACTCCAAAAGAAAGCCAGATTAATGCTATAACTAAAAGAGTACTTATAAAAGCATTTAATATAATTGCAAGTCGCATTTGCTTTGGCGAAACTGCTCCACTCTGAATTGCTCTTTCAGGACCAATACGAGAAGGATTGTCGGTACCCCTGATACCATCACCATAATCATTTGCCAGATTGGATAATATTTGAAAACTTAAAGTGGTTAAAGTAATAAGTATAAAAATAAAACCATCAAAAAAGCCTAAAAAATAAGCGTAGCTTGATCCTACTAAAGTACCAGAAATTGAGAGTGGTAAGGTCCTAAGTCTAGAAGCCGATATCCAAGTTTTTAAAGCAGTCATTTTAAGGAATCCATTTTTTATTAAAATTGGGAGGCCGTTTTTCCAAAAACGCATCGCGTCCTTCTTTAGCCTCTTCTGTCATGTAAGCTAATCGTGTAGCTTCACCAGCGAAAACTTGTTGACCAACCATCCCATCATCTGTTAAATTCATAGCAAACTTTAGCATTTTAATAGAGATTGGAGATTTTTGTAAAATTTCTTGTGCCCATTCGAAAGCGGTAGCTTCTAAGTCAGTATGTGGAATAACTGCATTGACCATACCCATTTCATAGGCCTCTTGCGCATTGTAATTTCTCCCCAAAAAAAATATTTCTCGAGCTTTCTTTTGTCCAATCATTTTGGCTAAATAGGCTGAGCCATAACCACCGTCAAAACTTGTCACATCAGCATCTGTTTGCTTAAAAATTGCATGTTCTTTACTGGCAAGAGTAAGATCACAAACAACATGTAAACTATGTCCACCACCGACAGCCCAGCCAGGAACCACTGCAATAACTACTTTCGGCATAAAACGAATTAGACGTTGTACCTCTAAAATATTTAATCGCTCATATCCATCCTTACCAATATAACCCTCATCACCACGAGATTTTTGATCTCCTCCACTGCAAAAAGAATATATGCCGTCTTTTGATGAAGGACCTTCACTACTTAACAAAACAACTCCAATAGAGGTGTCTTCGTTGGCGTCTTGAAAAGCTTTTAACAACTCTAAGGTTGTTTGGGGTCTAAAAGCATTACGGACATCGGGTCTATTGAAAGAAATTCGAGCAACACCTTCACATTTTTTGTATGTAATATCCTCAAAATTAAGGGCTGTTTTCCAGTTGATTGTACTCATAACTTTATTTTAAATAAATTCCATCAGATTTCAAGCTTATTAGTCGCTTTTTGTATAATGCACCTACTGCTTTTTTAAAACTTTTTTTACTCATTTGGGCAACCGACATGATTGCCTCTGGAGCTGATTTGTCAGTAACATTCAAAAACCCATTTTTATCTCTTATCAGGTCTAATAGTTCCTTGGCAGAGGGTTCAATATTTCTATAACCCAATTTCTGAAGGCTAATATCAATTTTATTACCTGGCCGTATTTTTTTTACAATACCTTTTAGTTTATCACCAATACTTAAATCTTTAAAGATTGCATCTTTGAAAATCAGACCCAAATGACAGTTATTGATAATGACATTCATGCCTAGTTCAGAAGGATGAGAGACAATTAAGTCCACTTCATCATATAGTTCGATACTGAGTTCAGAGTTATCAAGAAAGCGGTTTGTCTTGCTGGAAGCTACTAATCGATCTGTTATGTCGTCTAAATAGCAATGAACCAAATACCAACCTCCTTTTTTCATTTTAAATGATTGCTCTTTGAACGGACAAAATAATTCTTTGACCATACCCCAATCTAAAAATGCTCCATATTCATTAACAGCGTTGCATCGTAATAGAGCAAAATCACCCTTTTTAATATATGGCTTGTCTGTAACTGCAACTAAGCGCTCATCGTTGTCTAAGTAAATAAAAACTTCAATCATATCATCTAATTGAAATTTATCTGGAACATAACGGTTAGGCAATAAAACCTCATTATCTTCATCATCACCTAAAAATAAACCAGGTTCTGTATCGCGAAGTATCTTTAGTGTGTTAAAACAACCTATTTCAATCATGATGCAAAGGTAAGAATATTCAGTCTAATAATTACTTTCAAAAAGCCTTCCGAAAGTTAAAGTTTGTATCAATTTTAAGAATAAGAAAATTTATTCTCTTAAAAACTACAAAGACAAACTTTTTTTAAAATTATTTAAGTGCATCAAAGTAGGCCAATAAAATTTCACTATTTTCTTTGGAAGGTGTAAAAATCTCTAACAGCTGAGGTGAGTTTGAAGCCTCAAAAAATATTGTTAATGCTTTTCTTAAGCTTTCAAGCGAATTTGCAGCATAGTAATCAAATCCGAAATCTTTTGCCAAAACCTTGGCACTTCTTCCATGTTTAGTTTCAAAATAGGTCTCAAAGAGTTTTGAGTTGTCATTTCCAGGTAAAATCCTAAAAATACCACCGCCATCATTGTTGATAATAATCATTTTAAAATTATTTGGAATATAATTATTCCATAACCCATTAACGTCATAAAAAAAGCTCAAGTCACCGGATATAAGTAAAGTTGGAAGTTTTGAAACAACAGAAGCGCCAACTGCTGTGCTTATTGAGCCATCTATACCACTGGTGCCTCTATTACAATATAAGGTAATAGAACTATCAAATTCAAACAACTGCAAATAACGGATGACAGAACTGTTTGCGGATTGTACCATATAAAAATTTGGAATGGCCTTTGAAATCAACTCAAAAGCTTTGAAATCACAAAATGGCATACGTCTTAAATAGGACTTATGAGCTTTGAGGCGCTTATTTTTTACGGCTTGCCAAAATTTAAAATAATGGCTTGTTATCAAATAAGTTGAATTATACAATTGATTCAAAAAGAAACTTGGTTGACATTTGAAATGTTTTGTGAGACTAAAAAACGTATCGTTGGCATTATAAGGATCCACATGCCAGTGCTGAATTGGCTTATAAATTCTTAAAAATGCTTTGATTCTTTTTGAAATAATCAAACCACCAAAAGTTAATAATAAATCAGGTTGAAGCATTTTAAATCCTGAAGCATCTAAGGGTGTAATCAACTGATCAATAAAAGGGAAAAATCTAGGGTGATGTAAGTTCGAAGTCGTTTCTGTAAGTACAATGACAGAGGGGTCATTTGCTAGTTTTTCAATGATTTCCACTTCTAGTGTATTTGGTGGATTTACTCCTACGAGTATAAGCTTTCGTTTTGCCTTTTGCCAAATCTTAAAATTTGAAGAACTTATTTTTATTGATGCTGTTTTTTTTAGACTTTTAGTTTGAATTTGTATCACATCCAAGGCAGTATCAGTTTCATATAACGGCTCCGCAAAAGGAATATTAATGTGTACTGGTCCCATTTTAGCCAAGCTAGTATTAAGAGCATTCAAAATTAATTTTTGAGCTTTAATTTCTACGGATTTTAAACTTTTGAAATACTTTTTCGTTAGGATTTTTAAATTAGCTTCGAAAAGAATATGTGCTCCAAAAGCTTTAGGTTGGATAATAGTTTGGCCATCTCCTATACTAATAAAGTTTTCTGGACGATCCGCGGAAATAACAACCAAAGGAATGCCTGTATAGAACGCTTCAGCTACAGCAGGATAGTAATTTAAAAGGGCACTTCCTGAAGTGCAAACAACAGCAACAGCCTCTGAAGTTTGTTGTGCAATACCTAAAGCAAAAAACCCAGCAGAACGCTCATCAACAATACTGTAACACTTAAAAAAAGGGTCGTTTGCAAATCCGATAATTAAAGGGGCGTTTCGGCTTCCCGGAGAGATCACAATATGCTTAATTTCCTTTACTTTACAAAGTTGAACAAGGTATTGTGCCAAAAGTTGTTTCGGATAAATCATTAGGTCCCAAAGTTATTAATCTTACATATTTAAAACTTAGCGAAAATATAAATTTTGAGGCTTAAAATACGAATTTAAGGGTTTGAATCTTAGCCTCAGTTTCCTCCCATTCATTTTCAGGAATTGATTTATCAGTAATGCCACCACCTGCATATAGTTTAGCTGTTTTTTCATACAACTGCATACAACGTAAATTAACAACTAAATTAGCGTACTGAAATTTTGGGTTAGAATCGTATCTAATTTCACCTAAAAATCCCGAATAATAGCTGCGATCAATAGGCTCATAGTCTCTTATAAAAGCCATCGCTGCTTTTTTGGGGGTTCCGCATACAGCTGGGGTTGGATGTACATCGTGAAGGAGATCTTTAAATCCGTTTGGAATGGACTTTAAGGTTCCTGATAATAAAGTTTTTAAATGTAATAATTTACCCGCTCTGATTGTTTTGGACTTAGAGATATTTACACATTTTAAATACTTGTTTAAAGTCTTTTTTAAATAATTTGTTACAATGGTTTGCTCTTCAAAATTTTTTACATCCCATTTTATTTCTGTTGAGTATTTAAATATTTGCGTACCCGCTATGGCAGCGGATTGAAGCTTATGGCCTTCAATATTCAAAAGGGTCTCAGGTGAAGCACCCATCCACACCCCTGTTTTTGGATGAAACCAAAAATAAGTGTAAGCCTCAGGATATGCTTTGGCTACAGAACAAAACATGTCTAAAATGTTGATGTTTAGAAATTCTATTTCACCGATCCGAGCTAAAACTACTTTTTCCAACTCCGTTTCTTTGATGGACTTAATAGCTTTTTTGATTAGATTTATATGAACTTCTGCATTCGACTTAGAATTTTGAGAAGATAAAAAAGAAGCTGATTTGCTTTCTAAATTGAATTCCAAAGATTCAGAAAAAGATTCTGGAATAATATAAGTGGGCTGATTTTTTAAATCAAAAGGAGCGAAAACAAAACCAGATTCGTTAAATCTTGAAGTTTGATAGCAGTTTGAATCAGTTTGTAACAATGCTTTTATTACATTTTGATTAAACTCCGAATATAATACAAATGGCTTTCGACCATCAATCTGTGTCTTGATTCTTTGAAAAATTGAAGGTTTAGGCTTTGTAATCATTTTGGAAGCCTAATGGTTGTTAATTTACATAAGGTTATAAGTTCCTCATTCTCGTTAGTAACACGGATGCTGAAGACTTGAGTAGTTCGACCTTTATGCAAACACTTAGCAGTGGCATAAATATATCCATCTTTAACACTCTTAACATGTTGAGCTGAAATATCAATTCCCCGAACTATGTAAGATTTAGTATCCAAAAAAAAATGGGCTGCAAAACTACCAACAGTTTCTGCCAAAGCCAACGTGGCACCCCCGTGAAGCACACCATCTGGTTGGTATACTTTTGGAGTCACTGGCATTTTAGCTACTATAGAATCCTCAGTAGCATCTACAAATTCGATGGACAGAGTTTCCATCAAATTGCCTTTACAAACTGCATTTGCCTTTTGGATTAATTGTTTTTTAGAGAACTGCATTATGTATAGTGTTTATCACAAAAATACAAAAAAGAAAAAAACGGCTCATCAGCCGCTTTGGTTAAAATTAGTCTAAAAAAAAACGCAATCCGTGGATTACGTTTTTTATATTAAATTAAGAAGTGTTTAAGCCGTTTTCTTACATGCTAGTGCATATACAACTAAACCAAATCCAATTTTATTTATAGCATCAGCAATGTTATACCATACATTGATATCAAGCAATCCTTCTGTAGGAAGTACATCGTACCAACCTGTAGTTCCATCCATATATCCAAGTGGATATATAGCCCAACCTACTAGTACAAACCAGCAAAGGTATTTGTGTGCTTGTAAAACATCACCACCAGCTGACACAGCAAGAGCTTTTGCTTCACCAAACCATATAATATATACAATTCCAAAATATACTAGACCTGAAATTGTACCCCATAGCTCAGGGCTACCACCAGATTCACCCATGTAACCAGTAACAAGCATTACAGTAGATAATGCTATTAGTTTCCACATGAGAGATTTAGTTGCTCCAGCTACTTTTAATATTAGATAAAATTCAACGCACATTAAAGGTACAGTTAAAATCCAATCTACATAACGGAAAGCAGTTACATTAGTAAGTTCACCTGCCATAGCAGCGTCACGCATGTAATAGTAGTGAACTGCTGCAATGAAAGTAATTAAACCAGAAACTAAAACTGAATTTCTCCATTTTTTGTCAAATTGGTTTAATGATAAGAAAAAGAAGGCAGAAGCTGCCATCATAGCCATACACCCAATGAAGAATGTAAAGTTTACAGGGTCATTAACATCCCCTGCAAGTGGTAAGAATAAATTTGTCATCTTTTCTAATTTTTGTTAGTTTTGTTTAAACAAATGTACAATTTTTTAGTTAAACATTTATTTTTAACTCTTTTTTTTGACTTCTGAATGATTATTTAACAATTTTTTATGAAAATTATTTATGGATTCTCAATAGTCTCCAGCTTCTTTGGATTGTGGATTACATCACTACTTCCAAGGAGCTTAGAGCTTGTTTTGGGTTTTGTATTAATTTTTTCATTTGGAATGATTCATGGCTCAAATGATATTTTAATAATAAAACGCCTATCGAATGCTCCTAAAGACAACTTCGTAAAAGTACTTTTAACCTATCTTTTTGTTGTGAGTTTAGCGATTATTTTTTTTTATTTTGTTCCGGAACTAGCTTTGTTGTTCTTTGTACTTTTCAGTAGCTATCATTTTGGAGAACAACACTGGGAAAATAAAATGAATAATCTAAATGAAAGACTTAAAAGGGTTTTCTTTTTTAGCTATGGACTGTTAATTCTGTATTTAATTTTTTGTTTTAACATAGAATCTGTTATTGGAATTATTTATGACATAACTGGATTTAAAATAATAAACATATACACCACAGAAGTAATTTCCATCTTAATTGTGATTTTATCATTAATATCCTCTGTAGCCATTTACAAAAAAAATATTGACATAAAATCTTTTCTGCGAGAGATATTTTTAATTTCTGTATTGTCAATTATTTTCAAAGCCTCATCTCTTATCTGGGGATTTACTATTTACTTTATAATATGGCATAGTATTCCATCACTTGTAGATCAGATATCTTTTATTTACGGAAGTTTTAATAAGAGTAATATTCTAAAGTATACTAAAGATGCGCTACCATTTTGGTTGGTGTCAATCTTAGGAATTTTTATTTTATTTTTAATCTTTAAAGACGAAAAACACTTCCATAGCTTATTTTTTGCATTCATTGCAGCTGTAACTTTTCCACATGCCATTGTGATGCTCGAAATGTTTTCAAAAAAAAAACGTAGTTATAAAATAAAGTAATAAAAAAAAGCGTAATCCCATTGTGATTACGCTTTTTAATTTACAATTTGGTTTATTTATTTCACTTCTTCAAAATCTACATCTTCAACATTATCACCCTCTGGTTTGGCAGACTCTGAACCGCCATTTGGGCCTGGAGCATCATTGGCTTGAGATGCCTGTTGCGCTTTATACATTTCTTCACTGGCCACTTTCCATGCTTCATTAATTTTCTCTAATGCAGGATCAATAACGGCAATGTCCTTACTTTCAAAGGCTTTCTTTAATTCTTCCAAAGCTGCCTCGATTGGCTGCTTTTTACCTTCAGAAAGTTTATCTCCAAATTCGCTTAGTTGTTTTTCTGTTTGAAAAATCATCGCATCTGCGCTATTGAGCTTGTCTGCCGTTTCCTTTGCTTTGGCATCAGCATCCGAATTAGCTTCCGCATCACGCTTCATTTGCTCAATTTCTTCTTCTGTTAACCCAGAAGAAGCTTCGATTCGAATATCCTGAGACTTATTAGTTGCTTTATCTGTTGCAGAAACCTTAATAATTCCATTGGCATCAATATCAAAAGTAACTTCAATCTGAGGCGTACCTCTTTGCGCCGGAGGAATACCGTCTAAATGAAAGCGTCCGATGGTATTATTATCTGCCGCCATAGCACGTTCACCTTGAAGAACATGGATCTCTACTGATGGTTGGTTGTCAGCCGCTGTAGAAAAAACTTGTGATTTTTTTGTTGGAATAGTCGTATTCGCATCAATCAACTTAGTCATAACATTTCCCATGGTTTCAATTCCAAGTGATAAAGGAGTGACATCTAGCAATAATACATCTTTAACATCTCCGGTTAAAACTCCACCTTGAATAGCAGCACCTACAGCAACCACCTCATCAGGGTTTACCCCTTTATTTGGTTTTTTACCAAAAAATTTCTCAACAGCTTCCTGAACTGCAGGAATTCGAGTTGAACCACCAACTAAAATAATTTCATCAATATCACTTTTAGAAATACCTGCAGCCTTCAAAGCAGCTTGACATGGTTTAACGGTTCTTTTAACTAAATCATCAATTAATTGTTCAAATTTTGAACGTGACAAAGTACGAACCAAATGTTTAGGTCCACTTGCTGTGGCAGTAACATAGGGTAAATTAATTTCAGTTTGAGACGAGGATGATAGCTCTATTTTGGCTTTTTCAGCAGCTTCTTTCAAACGCTGAAGTGCCATTGGATCTTGTCTCAAATCTATATTTTCGTCTTTCTTAAATTCTTCTGCTAACCAATTGATAATTTTCTCATCAACATCATCTCCTCCTAGATGTGTATCACCATCTGTTGCCAAAACTTCAAAAACACCATCACCAAGTTCCAGAATAGAAACATCATGTGTCCCGCCTCCGAAATCAAATACAACGATGGTTTGGTCTTTTCCCTTTTTATCCATTCCATATGCGAGGGCAGCAGCAGTAGGCTCATTTATAATTCTTCGAACTTTTAAACCTGCGATCTCACCCGCTTCTTTTGTAGCTTGTCGTTGTGCATCATTAAAATAAGCAGGTACCGTGACTACGGCTTCAGTAACTTCCTGATCTAAAAATTCTTCAGCAGTCTTTTTCATTTTCTGAAGAATCATTGCTGACAATTCCTGTGGGGTATATAGACGTCCATCAATATCAACACGAGGTGTGTTATTATCCCCTTTGACTACTTTATATGGAACACGACCGGATTCTTTTTTTGATTCCGAAAACTTGTTTCCCATAAAGCGCTTGATAGAATATACCGTTTTTTGAGGATTTGTAACTGCTTGTCTTTTGGCAGGATCACCAACTTTTATTTCTCCTCCTTCAACAAATGCAATAACAGATGGGGTTGTTCTACGTCCTTCTGTATTAGTAATTACAACAGGTTCATTTCCTTCCATGACAGATACACAAGAGTTTGTTGTACCAAGATCAATTCCTATAATTTTACTCATAATTTTTTATATTAAATAATTTCATTTGCTAATCAAAAGGCAATCATTGTGCCATTGCAGAAAATATGACAAGGTGTCATGTTCGTTCAGTTCTTTTTTTACTATTTTTACAAAAATTTCTATTAAAATGTCAAACTCTAAAGAATATAAACGTGTAACTGTCAAATCATTAGTGGAGATGAAAACTGTTGGAGAGAAAATATCTATGCTCACTGCTTATGATTATACAATGGCCAAAATTGTAGACGGAGCTGGAATTGATGTAATTCTTGTTGGTGACTCAGCGAGTAATGTGATGGCTGGTCATGAAACCACACTTCCCATAACTTTAGATCAAATGATTTACCATGCTTCTTCAGTTATTAGGGGAATTAAGCGATCCCTTGTCGTGGTTGATTTGCCCTTTGGAACATATCAAAGTGATTCTAAAGAGGCCTTACGATCTGCCATAAGAATTATGAAGGAAAGTGGTGGTCATGCAGTAAAATTAGAAGGAGGTAAAGAAATCAAAGATTCCATAAAGAAAATTCTTAATGCAGGCATTCCTGTTATGGGTCATCTTGGTTTGACCCCCCAATCGATATATAAATTTGGTGCATATACAGTTCGCGCTAAACAAGACGAGGAGGCTGAAAAACTTTTAAAGGATGCAAAACTTTTGGAACGTTTAGGATGCTTTGCAATTGTACTTGAAAAAATACCTGCTGAGCTGGCTAAAAAAGTTGCAAGTCAATTGAAAATTCCAGTTATTGGGATTGGGGCAGGTAGCAGTGTTGACGGCCAAGTACTTGTATTGCACGATATGCTTGGTATGACTTATGAATTTAATCCACGGTTTTTGAGACGTTATATGAATCTTTTCGAATCTATGACAAATGCTATTGGTGAATATATTTCTGATATAAAAACCTGTGAATTTCCAAATGATGAGGAACAATACTAATAAATGTCACGAATTGTCACAGATCCACACAATGTACAATTGCTCTACGAGGACAATCACCTAATTGTAGTTAATAAACGTGTTGGGGATATTGTGCAAGGAGACAAAACAAATGATAAATCACTTTTAGAAATTTTAAAGTCATACATCAAGTATAAATACAGTAAGCCTGGGTCTGTATTTTTAGGTGTAATTCATCGCTTGGACCGTCCAACTTCTGGTGCAATTATCTTTGCAAAAACCTCCAAAGCATTGAAGAAAATGAATCTTTTGTTTCAAGAAAAGCGCATACATAAAATTTATTGGGCTATTGTTAAAAATAAACCAATTAAATCTAGAGATACTTTAATTCACTGGTTAAAAAAAAATTCAAAAAATAACACCACAAAAGCTTACAAAAAAGAAATTAATAACAGTAAAAAAGCAGTTTTGCACTATAGAATATTAAAAGAATTTCAAACATATTTACATATGGAAATTAACTTAGAGACAGGGAGATCACATCAAATCAGAAGTCAATTGTCATATATAGGAACTCCTGTTAAAGGAGATTTAAAATATGGTTTTCAAAGAAGTAATAAAAACGGAGGTATTCACCTTCACGCTAAAAGTATCGAATTCAAACACCCTATTTCAAAAAAAATGATTAAAATTGAAGCAAATCCTCCTGAAGACGTTTTATGGAACAAATGTTTTAAAATAAATGCATAATGAAAGAACCTAAACAAATCATACAGCTTCAAAAAAGATTTTTCGAAACTGGTAAAACACGTGATATAAATTTCATTAAGGCAAAGCTTAAACAACTCAAGAAAAGTATTATTAATAATGAAGATGCCATCCATCAAGTACTTTACAAAGATTTAAAGAAACCGAAATTTGAAGCTTACATGAGTGAGTTAGGTATTCTAATTTCAGAAATTAACAATGTTCTCAAAAATCTTTCAAAATGGTCCAAACCAAAAAAGGTTCGTTCATCAAAACTAAATTTTCCATCAAAAGATTACATTTACTATGAACCCTATGGTACTGTTTTAGTTATAGCTCCATGGAATTATCCATTTCAACTGGCTATTGGACCAATCATTACAGCTATTGCTGCAGGTAATACAGTGGTCTTAAAACCTAGTGAAATTAGCTCCAACACGGCTAAGATCATTAAAAAAATTTTGTCAGATATTTTTGACGAAGAGCACGTCCATGTTGAATTAGGTGGAGTTCCAGAGACCACTGCACTGTTGAAAGAACGTTGGGATTATATCTTCTTTACAGGAAGTGTAGTTGTCGGAAAAATTGTAGCAAAGGCTGCAGCAGTACATTTAACACCTGTGACGCTCGAGTTGGGAGGTAAAAACCCTTGCATTGTTGACGAAACGGCCGATTTAAAAATGACTGCTAAAAGTTTGGTATGGGGTAAATTTTTAAATGCAGGTCAAACATGTATTGCCCCGGACTTTGTTTTGGCAAAAAATGAGATTAAATCGGATCTTATTAAATATTTAAAATTAGAAATTTTAAAAGCTTATGGACATAATCCTGAGGTATCCCCAGATTACCCCCGAATTGTAAATATGCAAAATTTACAACGCTTGAAAGAAATGCTAAATGATACTGAGATTCTACTTGGAGGTAATATCAATACCAAAGACAATTATTTAGCTCCAACATTGGTAAATAATCCAGGATTAGATTCCAAAATCATGGCGGAAGAAATATTTGGACCTATATTACCAATTCTGAATTACGACAACCAAGAAGATATCAAATTAATTATTAGTTCTTTTGAAAAACCTTTGAGTTTTTATGTTTTTTCAAAAGATAAAAAGTTTTGTAATTCTATTATTGCGAAATATAGATTTGGTGGAGGTGCCATAAACGATACAATGATTCATTTTGGAAATCCAAGATTGCCCTTTGGTGGAATCGGAGAAAGCGGTATTGGAGCCTACCATGGACAATTTGGTTATGAAACTTTTACTCACAAAAAAGGTATAACCATGAAGGCTAATTGGCTTGATATTCCATTACGATATGCCCCTTATAAAAATAAATTAATACTTTTAAAAAAAGCCTTTAGATGGTTTGGATAGATAAAAAACTAGCGATAGATATTTATTATAATATATATCTAATATATTAATTATGAGAGTATTATACATTCTATATAAAGCTTATATTTAATATAATATGGTCATGCACTTCTCATTAATAAAGGCATTATAAATTATAGCATTTATAGTATAAATGTCCATTTCTTTAGATTTTGTAGTTTAAGTTAAAACTAATGTTGTAGATAAAAAATGTTAATGTTTATTTAATTGTAGAATTTATTTTTACAACAAGTTTTATTTTTGTAAAAACGATTTAATGTTATGCCAAACACAATAAAACTAAGTAAAGATAAATTAATAACTATGTACATGGATTTTGTGCTTGAAAATAATAAAACACCACAAAGCGTGTATACTTTTGCGAAAACTAACCATTTTGATGAATCTCAATTTTACCGCTTTTTTGGATCTTTTGAAGCCTTAGATTCAGCTGTTTACGAAAGTTTCTTTAACAATACCATAAAAACACTTAAAAAAAGTAAAGAATACAAGAATTACGACGCTATGAATCAATTATTGAGTTTTTATTTTACATTTTTTGGCAATTTGACCGCCAATCGTAGTTATGTTTCTAAATCACTACAAGCGGAAATGACAGGGATTAGCAAAATGAAAAAACTTAAACCACTTCGAAAAATGTTTTTGGACTTCGTAGATGATCTTGACTTAGGAGAATTTAATTTAAATAACAAACGGCTAGATAACATTAAAGACATTGTTGTTAATGAATCCTATTGGATTCAAATGCTTGCAACTCTCAAGTTTTGGATTGACGACGACTCTGCAGATTTTGAAAAAACAGATCTTTTTATTGAAAAATCTATCGCAGCGAGTTTTGAACTAGCAAATACCAAACCGCTCAAAAGCGTAATTGATTTTGGTAAATTCTTGTTTAAAGAAAAAATTAACATGCGTTAATGAAATCTATCGATAGAATCCCGACTTCAAAATTACAGCGTGCATCCAAATTAGTATCTACTGGTGCTAAGGTTGGAGTAAACTACATAAAGTACTACGGAGAAAAAATCAGTAAATCTGAAGAAATTGCAAAGCAAAACCTTAACAAAAACAATGCAGAAGATATTTATGACACTCTAAAAAAGCTTAAAGGTAGTGCTTTGAAAGTTGCTCAAATGCTAAGCATGGAAAAAAATTTACTGCCACGTGCTTATGTTGAAAAATTTTCTCTTGCGCAATTTTCTGTTCCGCCCCTCTCCTCTCCACTAGTCACAAAAACATTCAAAAAGTATTTGGGAAAAGAGCCAGAAGCCGTTTTTGACGAATTTGACTCTAATTCAGTAAATGCCGCTAGTATTGGTCAAGTTCACAGAGCAAAAAAAAACGGTAAATCATTAGCCGTTAAAATCCAATATCCTGGAGTAGCAGAAAGTATTAAATCTGATTTAGCACTCGTAAAACCCATCGCTCTAAGAATGTTTAATATCAAGTCCAGAGGAGCTGATAAGTATTTCAAAGAAGTAGAAGATAAACTTACTGAAGAAACAAATTATTGTTTAGAAATTCAACAAAGTCAGGAAATTGCCAATGCTTGTGCACACATTCCAAATATTTTATTTCCCAACTACTACACCAAGCTTTCCTCCAACAGAATTCTCACAATGGATTATATGAAAGGAGTGCATTTGTCTGAGTTTGTCAAACACAACAATGACACAAAAAAATCGAATCAGTTGGGACAAGCACTCTGGGACTTCTACATGCATCAAATTCACAACTTACGTAAAGTTAATGCCGACCCCCACCCTGGAAATTTTCTCATCAACAGCGAAACACAGCTAATTGCTTTAGATTTTGGTTGCATCAAAACGATTCCAAAAGAGTTTTATATACCTTATTTTGAATTGACCGATAAATCAATAATGGATAACCCTAAACTATTTACTGAAAAACTCTATGAATTAGAAATCCTGACAATATCTGACACTCCTGAAGAAACAAGTTTTTTTATCGAGATGTTTCATGAACTTTTGAATGTTACCACATTGCCTTTTCAGAGTACAGTATTTGATTTTTCAGATCCCGAGTTTTTTGGAAAAATTGGAGCCATAGCGGAGAGCTACAGTCAAAATACAGAGCTTAAGAAATTTAATAACTCCAGAGGATCAAAACATTTCATATATATGAACAGAACTTTTTTTGGATTATACAATTTAATGTTTGATTTAAATGCAAATTCTATTAAAATCAATAATTATAAGAAATACACATGATACATTTTAATAGAGAAGATGTTAAAGAATTAAAACACGTTTATAAAATAAATTTAATAAATAGTTGTTCTGGTTTTAAATCTGCTAACCTGATTGGAACCAAATCCAATGCCGGTAGGCCGAATGTTGCAGTCTTTAGTTCTGTAACTCACCTCGGATCAAACCCACCTTTATTGGGTGTCGTTTTCAGACCATTGACAGATGTTCCGAGAAACACCTATGAAAATATTAAAGAAACAGGAAAATTCACTATCAATCATATTCATTCAGCAATTATCAAAGACGCCCATCATACTTCAGCGAAATATAACAAGGAGATTTCAGAATTTGAAATCACCAATTTAGAGGAAGAATATAAAAATGGTTGGTACGCCCCTTTTGTCAAAAATTCACCCATTCAAATTGGGCTTACTTACTCTGAAGAGTATGTTATAAAGAGTAATAATTGCATACAACTAATTGGAGAAATTAAAGATTTATTCGTTCGTGAAAATTTGCTGGAAGACGATGGTTTTGTCAACTTGTCAAAGGGTAATATTGTTGCCATTAATGGTTTAGACGGATACACACTGCCCAAACTCAAAGCCCGATTAGAATACCAGCGTCCAATAAAAGACTTGAACTCCAAAATTTAAAGCTTTGAAAAAATCACAACTGCCTTTTAAAATTTGTGTGGTTTGTAACCGTCCATTTTCATGGAGAAAAAAATGGCAAAGAAATTGGGAATTTATAAAATATTGTAGTAAAAAATGCAGCAGAAACAAAGCACATCCATCGTCTGGTTCACAAACAATTTAAGAGTTCAGGACAACTCTGTACTCAATAAAGCTATGAAGAACTCAGAGCGTGTCATAGGAATTTATTTTTTAATTCCAAAGGAGTTCAATAAAACACAATTTGGTTTTAAAAAAACTGAAAAATTCAGAGCTAAATTTTTACTTGATACTCTAAAAGATTTAAAATCAGAACTTGATGCTCTAAATATAAGCCTGTTAGTATTTAATTCTGTTTTAGAGAACCAAATCAGCAAATTGGCATGTACATATGATGTGAAAGCAGTATACCACCAAAAAGAATGGACAGATGAAGAGATCAGAAGAATTAGTTTTGTAAAGAAATGTTTACCCTCGGATGTGGTCGTTCATGAATGTTATGATCAATTTTTATTTCATCCCGATGATGTGACATTCCACTACAGCGAAACACCAAAGGTTTTTACACAATTTAGAAAACAATTAGAAAGTAAATCGTCGGTTAGACCTTTAGTTTCTGTTCAACCTCAAGAGATTTGTTCTAAAGTTGAAATAGATTTTAAATTACCAACATTGGAACAATTAGGGTTTGAAGATTTTGATCTAGATCTTCGAACTGCATGTCCTTTTAAAGGTGGCTCTACATCAGCCGAAAAACGCTTAGACTATTATTTTTTCAAGACTCAATCTCTGGGTGTCTATAAAAAAACACGCAATGGACTTTTGGGAGAAAACTACAGTTCTAAATTTTCTCCATGGCTGGCAAATGGTAGTTTGTCCGCTAGACAAATTTACTGGAAAATCAAGGATTTTGAGCAGCAATTTTATGCAAATCAATCTACTTATTGGTTGTTTTTCGAATTGATTTGGCGTGACTTTTTTAAATTCATTTCTCTCAAACACGAAAATGCAATTTTTAAACTTGAAGGAATTTTAAACGTCAGTTATAATTGGACTGAAAATTCAAAATTTGTAAAGGAATGGACTGAAGGAAGAACGACAGATGATTTTGTAAATGCAAATATGATTGAATTGAAAAACACAGGATGGATGAGCAATCGTGGACGTCAAAATGTAGCTTCTTTCTTCGCAAAAACCTTAAAAATCGACTGGCGCATTGGTGCAGCGTATTTTGAAAGCATGTTATTAGACTATGATGTACACAGCAATTATGGTAATTGGATGTATGTTTCTGGAGTTGGTAACGATCCTAGGGATCGCACCTTTAACCTCAAAAGACAGGCAGAAATTTATGATGGTGACAAGCTTTTTAGAAACCATTGGCTTAAATAACTACGACTATGGAACTAACATTAATATTTCCCAATCAACTCTTTGAAAATTCAGATTTACTTGAAGCTTCCAAAAAAATCATATTAGTTGAGGAATATCTTTTTTTTAAACATTTTAATTTTCACAAGCAGAAAATTCTATTTCACAGAATGAGTATGAAATACTATGAAAACTATCTAAGAGAACACTACAATACTGAGTATATTGACTCAATAAAAATTGAGAGTGATGTCAGAATACTGATTAAAAACTTAAACAGTCAGATCAAAAAAATTAATGTATATGATCCAAATGATAATTGGCTTAATAAGAGATTAAAAAATGCTTGCAGAAAAAAAGATATTGAACTTAGATTATTTAAAAATCCCTTATTTCTGCTGGGTAAAGAAGAATTAAATCCATTTTTTAGATCGGATAAGAAAAAATTCTTCCAAACTTCTTTTTACAAAAATCAACGCCAAGAAATGGGACTTCTGATGCAACACGGATCGCCTGAAGGCGGTGAATGGACTTATGATAAATACAATAGGGAGAAATATCCAAAAGGAAAACAAACACCAAAAATAAAGCGCCCTGCAGAAAGTACTTATTTTGAAGAAGCACTGATTTATGTTGAAAAAAACTACCCGGATAATTGTGGTGAATTACCAAATAAGCCAAACTACCCCCATGATTTTGAGTCTTCAAAAAAATGGTTTAAAGAGTTTTTAAAAACTAGGTTTGAGGAGTTTGGGACCTACGAAGATGCATTGCTTAAAAATGAAACTAAACTGCACCACAGTTTATTGTCTCCACTTATGAACGTCGGATTGCTAGATCCAAATTATGTCGTTCAAACCTCCGTAGACTACGCAAAAAAGCACAATATACCAATCAATTCAACAGAAGGATTCATTCGGCAAATCATTGGATGGAGAGAATTTATTAGAGGTGTATATATTACAAAAGGTACAGAAGAGCGTACCAAGAATTTTTGGAACTTCAACAGAAAAATGCCAGCAAGTTTTTACAACGGTAGCACTGGAATTGAGCCCTTTGACGATTCTGTAAAAAAAATTACAAAAACCGGATACATCCACCACATTGAAAGATTGATGATTATTGGTAATTTGATGCTTTTGTGTGAAATTGATCCAGATGAAGTATATCGCTGGTTTATGGAGCTTTCAATCGACAGCTACGATTGGGTCATGGTTCCAAATGTTTATGGGATGAGTCAATTTTCAGATGGAGGCCTCATGTCAACAAAACCATACATAAGCGGTAGTAGTTATATCCTAAAAATGAGCGATTACAAAAAAAACGATTGGTGTCTAATTTGGGACGCATTATTTTGGAATTTCATAAATAATCATAAAGAATTTTTTAAAAAAAATCCAAGAATGAGAATGTTGGTTAGTTCTTTTGAAAAAATGGATTCAGAAAAGAAGAACAGGTTACTTGAAACATCAGCATTATTTATTGAAAATTTAAAATAATAAAGGTTTAAATACTCTGTTAAAGAAACACTAAAAATGTTAATGTTTTTTTAATTCTATGGATTAATGCAAGTACATTAGTTAAGTTTGAATAAAATCATCTCAAATTGATTATAGATACCACACATCATAATAAAGAACACAAAAAAATACTTGAAAATTTTGTTGGCAAACCCTACAGTCTTTGGGATTCTTTAAAAAGAGGTGGTGTTGGATCAAAAAGAATGATTGTAAAACAGCTTAGTCCAAATCTTAATTACATTATTAACATTATTTCCGATTTAAATTATGCGAATATTGAGTTGCGGAAAAAAGGTATTCTAATACGTATCAATAAAGGTCTAAAAAACTTCACATGGGCAATACCTTTCTACCAGTTAGTTTTTTACAAAACTGATTTCACAAGTATACACGCTCAAGGTCGATTTATTCATTTTGAAAACTCAAAGACTTTTAAAGAAAATAAAAAATTCTTTGAAAACATATTGGCTGAAAAAATAAAATTCGATAAACGATACATTCTTCCACAGTTATGAGCTTAAGTCTAATTGATATTGACAGAATTATAGAAATGGCATGGGAAGATCGTACCACATTCGATGCTATAGAATTTCAATTTGGATTATCTGAACAACAGGTTATATCTCTAATGAGAAATCAGATGCATCCAAAAAGTTTCAGACTTTGGCGCACTAGAGTTCAAGGCCGTAAAACAAAGCATCAAAAATTAAGATCTTTTGAATCTGGTCGCTTCAAATGCTCCAGACAAAATGCAATTTCCAACAATAAAATATCAAAACGTTAAAAATCTATGTCAAATAATATCATTAAACAAAAATTAGTTAACCCAAACAATTATTCACATCACGAAATTGGTGACGACCACCTTTGCACCAGCTTAGAAACACCCCTTAAAAAAAATGCATTTGCTTTAAGTGATGAAGAGAAAAAGAATAAAATTTCAATGCTCTTTGAAGAAATAATGGATGTAATGGGGCTTGACCTCAATGACGATTCCTTAAAAGGGACACCTGATCGAGTAGCTAAAATGTATATAGATGAAATTTTTTCAGGTCTAAATCCAAAAAACAAGCCAAAAATAGCATTATTTGACAATAAATATCAGTACAACCAAATGTTGGTGGAAAAAAATATAACTTTTTACTCAAACTGTGAACACCATTTTGTACCCATCATAGGAAAAGCTCATGTTGCCTATGTTTCGTCAGGTAAGGTCATTGGGCTTTCAAAACTTAATAGGATAGTACAATATTATGCGAAACGACCGCAAGTACAAGAGCGTTTAACAAATCAAATTGGAGAAGATTTAAAAAATATATTAGGAACAGATGATGTGGCTGTTATTATTGATGCTAAGCACTTGTGTGTATCGTCGAGAGGCATTAAAGACGAATCTTCAGCTACTGTAACTTCATTTTACAGTGGTGTATTCAATAATCCAGAAAAAATTACCGAGTTTAATAATTATTTAAATTAAAAATTATGTCAGCTGAAAAAAAAGGACAAGTTTTCCTAGAAAAGAAACAGAAGTTCAAAAATACTAGTGAGAGAATAGAAGCCTCTAGAGAGGTGAAATCAATTATACTTGAAATTAACGAAGTTTATAAAACTAACAAAAAGCCTGAACTGATGGATTTAATGAAAGAGCTCACGATAGTCAAACAAAAAATTGAAAAACGTCTCAAAGGAAGACCTCTAACGTCATGAAAAAAATTATTATCATTGGAGGTAGTCGTGGAATCGGCAAAGCTATCGTTCACACATTATTGCCAGAAAACCAGGTTATTAATGTGAGCCGTAATACGCCAGATTATTCACATGCAAATTTAACGCATCATAGTTGCGATGTCACTACAATTGCTCTGCCAGAAATTAATCAAGCAGATGGATTGATTTACTGCCCAGGCAGCATCAATCTAAAACCTTTCAAAAGATTGAGTTTAGAAGATTTTAGAAGTGATTTTGAAATCAATGTAATGGGCGCTGTTAAGGCCATACAAACCTATACCCCTGCACTATCTCAAAGTGATTCTGGCTCAATTGTGCTATTTAGCACTGTGGCAACCTCTCTAGGTATGCCATTTCACGCCAGTATTGCAACAGCAAAATCAGCTGTTGAAGGTCTAACCAAGTCTGTCGCTGCAGAATTGGCACCAAATATTAGGGTTAATGCTATCGCCCCAACAATTACAGAAACTGATTTGGCAGCAAAACTTCTCAGGAACGAAAGAATGATTGAGAATACTATACAAAGGCATCCATTAAAAAAGTTTTTAGCTCCAAATGAGGTCGCAAGTATGGCTAGATATCTAATTTCTGAAGAATCAAAATCAATTTCTGGACAGGTATTTAAATTGGATTGTGGAATTGTATCATTAAAAGTTTAATGATGAAAATCATAAACGTATTATTAACATCTTTATTGCTAATTGGTATTTTGCCATTGGAAGTAGATAACTCTAAAAAAATGAACCTTTACGATATTAAAATTAATAGTTTAGATGGTACACCGATTAATCTTAAGGATTACAAGGGGCAATTTATTCTTTTTGTAAACGTTGCTTCCGAATGTGGTTTTACAAGTCAATATGATGGTTTGCAAAGGCTTTATGATAATTATAAAGGCAAATTAATGGTTATTGGTGTTCCATGCAATCAATTTGGCCAACAAGAACCAGGCTCAAATCAACAAATAGAATCATTCTGTAAAGAAAATTATGGTGTTAGTTTCATAATGTCAGAAAAAATTGATGTCAAAGGAAAAAATCAACACCCACTATACCAATGGCTTACTGACAAAAACTTAAATGGAGTGAAAACAACATCTGTTAAATGGAATTTTCAAAAATATGTAGTTGGTAAACAAGGTGAATTTATTGATTATTTTTATTCACTAACGCGCCCTACAAGTAGTAAAATAACCAAATTAATTAAATAGTTATGTTTAAATTATTTAAAAAGAAATCTGCAGTTGAGAAATTACAAGATAAATATAAAAAATTAATGTCCGAATGGCACGATCTCTCATCAACAAATCGTACTGCCAGTGATGAAAAATATGCTCTAGCCCAACAAATTCTCGAAGAAATTGATAAAATAACTGTTAAATGAGATTTAGCTTCACATTTTTAGTTTTTTTATTCTTAAACCTAGGAGCACTTCTAGCTGGAATATTTTTAATGAATAATGGACCAACATCTCAATGGTATTCTAGCTTAGTCAGAGCTCCGTGGGAGCCAGCAGGTTGGGTTTTTGGAGCAGCTTGGACCTCTGTTATGGTGTTTTTTTCAGTATTTATGACTTTTTTGTATCAAAATATTAAATTACAAAAGCTAATAGCTTTGTATATTTTACACTTAGTCTTAAATATTTCCTGGAATTATATTTTTATGAATAAACATATGATATTATTTGGCTTATTAAATATAGTACTGTTAAGTATTCTTATGTTTTACTTTTTTATTGCTTTCAAAAAATTATTAAAAAATATGCGGTTTTTTGTACTACCATATTGCGCATGGCTAATACTTGCAACATCGCTAAACCTATACATAGCTATATTCAACTAAATGAAAATTTACAATTTACAATCAAAACAAAAATTACCAATATCAGCGAATAAAGCTTGGGATTTTTTATCATCTCCCATAAATCTCAAGAAAATAACTCCTGAATATATGGGTTTTAACATTATTTCTGGAGCCGATCGTAAAATTTATCCAGGACAGATTATTCAATATATAGTAACTCCTTTATTTGGTATAAAAACTAAATGGGTAACTGAAATTACTCACGTTCAAGAAAATAAATATTTCGTTGACGAACAAAGGTTTGGACCTTATGCGCTTTGGCACCACAAGCATTTTATTAAACCAATTGAAGGAGGTATAGAAATGGAAGACATCGTCGACTATAAAATACCATTTGGCTTGATTGGTCAGTTAGCCCATCCAATTTTAATTAAACCTAAATTGAGAGAGATATTTGATTATCGTCATGACAAGTTGATTGAAATTTTTGGAGAATTTAAAATATGAAGCCCAATGCAATATTCTGGTTTCGCAGAGATTTAAGACTTTATGATAACCATGGTCTTTTTAAAGTCTTAAAAAACTATAAGAATGTACTTCCCATATTTATTTTTGATCCAGAAATCTTAGATAAGCTTCCAAAAGACGACGCTCGTGTAAATTTTATATATAACCAATTAAAAAGCCTTAACGAATCTCTTGAAAAAAACCAAAAAATAAATACTTATTATGGGCGTCCAGAGCAAATTTTTAAAAAGTTGATTTCTGATTTTCCTATCGAATTTGTATATACGAACCACGACTATGAACCCTATGCCATTGCAAGAGATAAAGCAATTAAAAGCTTATTAAATGAAATAAGTATTGGATTTAAATCCTTTAAAGACCAAGTCATTTTTGAAAGAAATGAAGTTACAAAAGATGATGGTTTACCCTATAAAGTATACACCCCTTATTCAAAGAAGTGGCTTGGCGCTTTTACTGAAAAATGTTTTGAAGCTTACCCATCAGAAAATTTACTAAAGCACCTTTGTATAATGAAATTCAATCAATGGGTAACTTTAGATGCAATGGGGTTTACCACATCAAATTTAAAAATTGCTCCCTTTAAAATGGACAAACAATTAATTCATTTGTATGAGGAAAGAAGAAATATACCCTCAGTTGAAGGAACTTCCAGGCTGGGGCCTCATCTTAGATTTGGGACAATCAGTATACGCAGGGTTGTGAAAAAAGCTTTGAAAAGCTCCAATATTACATTTTTAAAAGAACTCATATGGCGTGAGTTTTTTATGCAGATTTTATGGCATTTCCCTTATACAGTCACCAAAAGTTTTAAGCCTCAATACGAAGCTATTCAATGGCGAAATAATAAAGAAGAGTTTGAGAAATGGTGTCAAGGTGAAACTGGATATCCTCTAGTTGACGCTGGTATGCGAGAACTGAACCAAACCGGTTTCATGCACAACCGGGTTAGAATGCTCGTTGGAAGTTTTTTATGTAAACATTTGCTCATAGATTGGCGTTGGGGCGAGGCTTACTTTGCTAAAAAATTACATGATTTTGAACTGTCTAGTAATATCAGTAACTGGCAATGGGTTGCAGGTTGTGGAGTAGACGCAGCACCATACTTCAGGATTTTTAATCCAACTACTCAAATTTCAAAATTTGACAAGGACCACGTCTATATTAAAAAATGGGTTCCTGAATATCAAGAATTTAGTTATGTAAAACCTATTGTAGATCACAAATTTGCAAGAGAACGCTGTTTGGAAACTTATAAATTAGCGTTGAATAGATAATTGATCTTAAAAGTATCAGATTTCGATGCGCTTAATCTTTGCACCAATCGCCCTTAGGCGTATATCTATATTTTGGTAGCCCCTATCAATCTGTTCAATATTGTGAATAGTTGAAGTTCCATTTGCTGAAAGCGCAGCAATTAATAGAGATACACCAGCTCTAATGTCTGGAGAAGTCATTGTAGTCGATTTGAGTTGAGATTTAAAATCATGTCCAATAACAGAAGCTCTGTGAGGATCACACAAAATTATTTTGGCACCCATATCAATCAATTTATCTACAAAAAATAGACGACTTTCAAACATTTTTTGATGGATTAAGACACTGCCTCTAGCCTGAGTAGCAACGACCAAAATAATACTGAGTAAATCAGGAGTAAATCCAGGCCATGGTGCATCAGATAAGGTTAATATTGAACCATCAATGTAATTTTGGACTTGATATCCATTGATGTGTGCTGGTATAAAAATATCGTCCTCTCTCCGTTCTATTGTAATACCCAACTTTCTAAATACATTAGGAATTACACCAAGATCTTCCCAGCTAACATTCTTAATAGTAAGTTCACTGCGAGTCATCGCAGCAAGGCCAATCCAACTTCCAATCTCTATCATATCTGGTAACATAGTGTGGGAAGTACCACCTAAAACATCTACTCCATTAATTGTTAATAGATTAGAACCAATCCCACTTATTTGAGCGCCCATTCTATTCAGCATTTTACAAAGTTGCTGGAGATAAGGTTCGCAAGCAGCATTGTAAATTGTTGTAGTGCCTTCAGCTAAAACAGAAGCCATTACAATATTTGCAGTACCGGTAACAGATGCTTCATCAAGAAGCATAAAAGTACCCTTTAATCTTTTGGCTTCAACACCATAAAAATGATCCTCCTTGTTGTACCTAAAATCAGCACCTAATTTTATGAATCCTTCAAAATGGGTATCCAAACGGCGGCGGCCAATTTTATCCCCACCAGGCTTAGGAATATAGCCCTTACCAAAACGAGCTAATAATGGACCAACAATCATGATGGAGCCTCTTAAGCCCGACCCGTCGACTTTAAATTCGGGAGTTTCCAAATAGTCTAAATCGACAGCATCTGCTTGAAAAATGTAAGAGTTATCTGAGCGCTTTTCAACTTTTACTCCTAATTTACCTAACAATAGAATAAGTTTATTGACATCAATGATGTCTGGGATGTTGTTGATAGTGATTTTATCTTTAGTTAAGAGTACAGCACATAAAATTTGGAGAGCTTCATTTTTTGCACCCTGAGGTTGAATTGAACCTCTTAATTTATGTCCACCTTCAATTTTAAATGACTTCAATGGATGAAAATTTAATTTTTATTAAATAAAAGGTTAATATCGTTTACGATTTCTGTTATTTTTCTTGTAATTACTTTTATAATTATTGGTCTTTCGCTGCATTTTTAAAAGCTGGGAAGAATCAGTAAGTTTTTCATCAGTATTTCTAATATCAATTTTTCCATTAGATAATTCAAAAAGATGATTAAGTATAACAATATCCTCAACAGTATCCTTATTCCAGCTCAAGAATGATTTTTTCATGTGATTAGCTATTGTGAAAATTAGAGCTGTTTTCATGTCTCCATCTTCCCAGTAGGATGCTGCATCAATCATTATTTTAATATTATTTCCATAAAAACGATATTTTGGATAGTTCTGTGGATATGCTAGTGGATCTGGACTAAGACATAATATTTCTTCTGAAGGTTTATCAAAAGGAGAATCAGCATCTAATTTAAATTTTGACATTATAAACAGTTGATCCCAAAGCTTGTGTTGAAAATCAGGGACGTCTCTCAAATGTGGTTGCATATTACCCATTACTGAAATAATGGCTTTGGCAAGTTTATTACGCTCATCTTTTGATTCCTGTGCTATGGCGTGATTAATCATTTTTTGAATGTGTCTTCCGTATTCAGGAATAATTAAGTGTTCACGCTCTGTGTTGTATTCTATATGCTCTATTGTTAATGACATTTAAATTTTATTAGTTTAAGCTGCAAAATACAAAAAATTAACTATTAAACTGACTTTATTAGAAGGATCATAGTGAAATGACGCCATCAATCTCATTACCGATTTTTTTATATATACTTATAACAATTTCAGGATTTTCCATTTTAACTTGAACAGAGACACTGGTATATTTACCATTTTTTGAAACAATACTTTTAATTTCAGCGTTCATGTTATCGAAGTTCTGTTGAATTTTTATAATTTTAGATGGATCTGAATCAACTATAAATTTAAAAAGATAGACTGAAGGCCATTTACTTGTTTCGTATAATTTTTCTCGTAATTTATCGTAAAATTCATTTGGGTAATTAGATTGCATTGTAGTAATTTATAAATACAAATATACATCAAGTGATAATTTTTTATTTAACTTTTAAATCACGAATTTTACAATTAACATGACTTTAAGCTCAAAAGCAAAAAAAATAGCGATTATTGGTAGCCCAGGTTCTGGTAAAACTTCAATTATTGATAAATTAATAAATAAAGGTCATGTTTGTATGGAAGAAATTTCTAGAGAAATTACTTTAAAAGCACAAAGCAAGGGAATAGATCAATTATTTTTGAAAGACCCTGTTTGGTTTAGCGAGCAACTTTTGAAAGCACGAAAAAAACAATTTATTGAATCAGATACTGCGGACAGTCCTTTGGTTTTTTTTGACAGAGGATTACCTGATGTGGTCGCATATTTAGATTACATTGACTCCAATTATTCTGAGGAATTTATTGATAATTGTAAAAAATATAAATACGATAAAGTTTTTATATTAATGCCTTGGAAAGATATATACATTAAGGACAATGAGCGCTATGAAACTTTTGAACAAGCGACAGAAATTCACAAATTCCTTACAAAATGGTATAAACGCTTTGATTACAAATTGGTAAAGGTGCCAAATTCTACTATAGAAAATCGTGTGGATTTCATTTTAAAGAATATTTAAATACAATGTTGCATCCGCTTCAAATTTTAAAGAAATACTGGGGTCATACTGGTTTTAGACTAAATCAGAAAAAAATTATTGAAGCCATTTTAGAAAATGAGGATTGCTTGGCACTTTTACCAACCGGGGGTGGAAAGTCTATTTGCTTTCAAGTTCCAGCCTTAATCAAAGAAGGTATTTGTATTGTAATTTCTCCACTTATTGCATTAATGCAGGATCAAGTCGCATCGCTAAATCAAAAGGGCATAAAAGCCATGGCCTTAACTAATGTAAATCATTACAGTGAACTAGAGCGAATGCTAGATAACTGTATTTTTGGAAATTATAAATTTTTATATATATCTCCTGAACGCCTAGACAATAAATTGGTCCAATCACGTATTAAATCCATGAAAGTAAGCTTAATTGCTGTTGATGAGGCCCATTGTATCAGTCAATGGGGACATGACTTTAGGCCAGCTTATAGGAACATCAAAATACTGCGAATATTGTCTCCACAAACCGCTGTCATTGCATTGACGGCTACCGCTACAAAACATGTGATTGAGGACATTATTAGACAATTAGATTTTTTGAATTACAAAGTGTTTAAAAGCTCATTTTTTAGGTCAAACTTATCTTACAATTCAATGACCTTAGATGATCCTCAATACAAAGCAATCTCCATTTTAAAAAATATCAAAAGCAGTGCTATTGTGTATGTTAGGAGTCGTATTGAAACAGAACAATTAGTAAAAACCTATGAACTTGAGGGAATCTCCTGTGGTTACTACCATGGTGGTATGAGTTTAAAGAAAAAAGAACTTATGTATTCAAATTGGATCGATAACAAATTTAGCGTCATGATAGCGACTAATGCCTTTGGTATGGGAATCGACAAAAGTAATGTTGAAGTGGTGATACATCTAACAATTCCTGAAAGCCTTGAGGCTTATTTTCAAGAATCTGGAAGGGCAGGCCGAAATGGAGATAAGGCTTTTGCCTATTTGATAACAAGCCCCGGTAATGTGACCAATATGAAAACTCGTTTTGAAAATCTACTACCTAATATTTCTTTTTTAAAGCTGATTTACAAGAAATTGTGTATTAACTTCCAAATTGGCTATGGTGAATATAATAATGAAAGACAGGGATTGTATTTTGATAATTTTTGTAAAATTCATAAGCTTTCCAAACATAAAACTTTTAATGCACTTAAAACTTTACAAAGTTATGGTGTGTTAATCTTTGAAATGGTTCTTAAAAATAAATTAACTATTCAATTTTTAATATCCAACAACACACTTCAATCATTGTTTGAAAAGGATACTCTAGAAAAAAATGTAATAAATGTCATACTTCGAACCTACGAAGGTATCTTTGTCCAACCAACTACTATTAATATAGAAAAAATTGCAAATAAAACAGAGCTTAAAACATCTACTGTTTTGGAGGTATTAGAACGTCTTAAATTCATGAAAGTTATGGAATTTAAAAACAGTAATGCTGACATACAAATCACATTTCTGGTTTCTAGAGAAGACGAAAAAACAATTCACAGAATTTCAAAACCGGTTTTAATTCAAAATAAAATAAAACTAAAAAAATTAAATGCAGTATTTAAATATATGGAAAATAATTCTGCTTGTAAAAGTCTTCAACTTCTCAACTATTTTGATGAAAAGGTATCAATACCATGCGGAATATGCAATGTTTGTAATTAGAATGGCATCATGACAAATAAATTCTCTAAAAAGGAAATAAGATATGTACTTCAAGCCATTGAAAAAGTGCCATTGAGCACCAAAGATTTAGTCAAAATTTGTAATTTAGAAGATCAGAGAATAATTAAAATATTGCAGAACTTAATAAAGAACAAAAAAATTAAACTCACAAATTCAAATTTGTACCAAATTTTATGACAGCCACTACAAATATTAGAATTGTTTTTATGGGAACTCCCTACTTTGCTGTTCACATGCTCAAAGGGCTTATTAAAGAAGGTTATAATATAGTTGGAGTCATTACTGCTCCGGACCGGCCAGCAGGACGTGGTCAAAAATTAAAGCAATCCGCAGTAAAACATTATGCGCAAGAACATGGCTTGCATGTCTTACAACCAACCAATCTTAAATCTACAGATTTTATAGCCAAACTCATCGCATTAAAATGCGATTTACAAGTGGTAGTAGCCTTTAGGATGCTTCCTAAGGTAGTTTGGGAAATACCTAATTTAGGTACCTTTAATTTACATGCATCACTGTTACCGCAATATAGAGGTGCAGCTCCAATAAATTGGGCCCTTATAAATGGAGAAAACGAAACAGGTGTAACGACTTTTTTCATTGACGAAAAAATTGATACTGGTGCCATTATCCTACAATCTAAGGTTACCATACTGGAAAGAGACACTGCTGGCACATTACACGAAAAACTCATGAAAAAAGGTCGAAAATTGATTTTAAAAACCATAAATCTGATTAAGTACGGAAGTGTTAAAACAAGTATTCAGACAGACCAAAAAGAAAATAAAACAGCTTATAAACTTAATAAAGATAATTGTAAAATTGACTGGTCAAAAAGTGGTGAAGAAATTCAAAATCTAGTTCGAGGTTTGAATCCTCACCCTGGCGCTTGGGCTTTACTAATAAATGGTTCCAATAAATTAAATATAAAAATTTATGAGGTTGAATATGAAAAAATACAGCATGCAAATAATATTGGTACTATAATTAGTAATAAGACTTCTATTAAAATTTGTATTAATAACGGATACATTTATTTGAATCACTTCAAATTTCAAGGAAAAAAACAAATGGATGCCAAGTCTTTTTTAAACGGCTTCACATTTGAAAAAAATGCGAATATGCTTTAAAAATTAAATCATTACATTTAATTAATCTCTCAATTAAATATAATTAGATTGTGAAAACAAAAAAAGGTAAAATATTAATTTCAGATCCGTCAATTATTCCTGATTTACAATTTAGTCGTTCAATAATACTTCTGGTGGACGATAATAATGAAGGCACCATTGGATTTATAATTAACAAACCATTAGATTTTGAACTTAAAGACCTAATTCCCCTAATTAAATACAATTTTCCAATTTACTATGGAGGTCCAGTACAACAAGATAACTTATATTTCATTCATAAAATTCCAAAACTTATTCCACAAAGCATTAAAATATCAGAAGACCTATACTGGAGTGGTAATTTTGAAATTATTTTAAAATTATCTAAAAATCAAAAGATAAATAAAAATGATATTCGTTTTTTTCTAGGTTATTCAGGGTGGGATGCTAATCAATTAAATTTAGAACTTGATTCAAATTCCTGGATTCTTTCTGAAAATAACTACAAAAAAGATATTTTTCAAGTTTCAGATAAAACCATTTGGAAAAATAAAATGATAGATCTTGGAGGCGAATATAGCCTGTGGTCAAATGCCCCAGAGCAACCATCTCACAATTAAACTAATCTAATTTTAATATTTAACTTTTCTAATAATAATTTAGATGTCTGTGATTTGTATTCTTTTTTTCGAAATTTTGTGATAGGAATAATGCCTGAAATTACGTTAGTTATAAAAATTTCATCTGCCTTTTGGAGTTCAAATGGCGAAATAGATTTTTCATTTAACTCATAATTAGAGTTTTTATTTATTATTTCAATTAATTTACCACGAATTATTCCTTTCATACAACCGTCTAATAGTGGTGGTGTTTTGATTATATTATTTTTAACTAAAAATATATTTCCGTTAAGAGCTTCGATAACGTGTTTATTAGTATTTAGTAATAAACAATTATTGAAATTATTTTCTTTGGCATATATACTACCAATAACATTTAAAGCCTTATTATTTGTTTTGATTGTCGATAATAAATTAGGTGATACTTGATAATTCTTAAATAAATCTATTTCATAATTACCTGGATTATGTGTATATAAAAAATTATCTAAAGGACTTGTTGAAATAGAATATTCAATAGAATTATTATCTGGTGTATAATAACCACCTGAAACTCTGTAAACAGATAATTTAACTCGATGAGATTTTACTTTTGAAATTTTAGTAGCAATTAAATCCATGATTTCAGCTTCTAAAAATTCTGGAGTAAATTTCATGGGAATTTTCATGCGCATAATACGCATTGAAGCCATTAATCGAAAATAATGCGCTTCCCAAAAAAGAGGCCTATTATTAACCTTAATAGTCTCAAAAATAGCATCTCCATAGTTGAAACCCCTATTTTCTAAAGATAAATTAGCTTTTGCATCTTCTAATAAAGTTCCATTAATATTAATCATTGAATTTGTAAACTGAAAATAGTATTTTATGTTAGAATAAAATTTAATTAGCGAGAACCAAGAATTTGCTTTAAACTTGCGATTTGATTTTCCCACAGCATTTTAGATTCCTCTAACTCATCTTCATCGGAGAAATCAGTAACTATTATTGAAACGTCTTTAGTTATTGGGTCTACTTCTATCCGAAGTTCAAAAAAACTAGTATCGTTGGAACTCTCTAACCATTTAAACTTTATTCGCTCAGAGTTTTTTTTAGTAATTAATTTTGCTTGCTCTTCAGAATCATCCCAAATAAAAGTGAACAATTCACCTCTAGAATTTACATTATCGGCAAACCATTCTGAAAGACCAGAGGGAGTAGATATATAGTTATAAAGTAGTTGTGGTGAGGCTTGAATCGGAAATTCTATTTCATATTTAATTTTGTTATTCATTTACTGCAAATTAGATTTTCAATATATACAATAATTTATTAGTTTTAATAAGAAAAAAAATATTTTTTGCAAAGGATTTATTTTGAAAGCCCAGCAATTTGTTTCTATATTTGCAG
>TARA_B100001057_G_scaffold132866_1_pt1 | contig 115261 bp, 110 predicted proteins | sample TARA_B100001057 | Tara Oceans TARA_B100001057 (sample SAMEA2621839) | marine metagenome | biome: marine biome (ENVO:00000447); feature: surface water layer (ENVO:00002042); material: "saline water (ENVO:00002010), including plankton (ENVO:xxxxxxxx)" | depth 5 m | reverse complement strand
AAATCTCCCATTTTTATACCCAAATTATATTCTATAGATAAATATATAAAAATAAATTATATTTTTAATTACAATTTATTTTTTTTCAGGAATCGCAATAGGTTTTTATTATGAGATTAGGTTTTTTTACTATGCCAGTTCATCCGGAGGGGAAGGACTGGTATCAGTCCCTTCAGGAAGATCGTCAGGCTGTAATTCTAGCAGATAAACTTGGCTTTCATGATGCCTTTATTGGAGAGCATCTAACTGATAAATCTGAAAACATTACAAATAGTATGATTTTTTTATCAAGCTTGATATCTGAGACAAATAATATCAAGCTAGGGACTGGCACATCAAATCTCTCTCATATGCACCCTGTCCTAGTTGCCTCCCATGCTGCAATGCTCGACCATTTATCAAAAGGTAGATTTATATTTGGTATCAGTCCCGGTGCGCTAAGATGTGATGCAGAAGTTCTGGGAATAATTAATGAAGATAGAGGGCAAATATTTGCAGAAGCCATAGATGTTATATTAGAAATATGGAAAAGTGATCCACCATACAATATAAATTTGCCAAATAATCGATTTAAAGTGTCGACAAAAGAAACGACTTTTTTAGAAGTAGGTGTTGGTTATTTACAGAAACCATATCAAAAACCGCTTCCGGAAATAGTGGGTACTGTTGTGGCCCCATATTCTAAAGGTATAATATCAATGGGGGAGAGAAACTTTCATCCTATATCTGCTCATTTTTTATTGCCAAAATGGGTTAAAACTCATTGGATAAATTATAAAGAAGGTAAGACGAATGTTGGTATAGAGGCGGATATATCAGATTGGCGTGTTGCAAGGACCATATTTGTAAATGATGATACAAAGATTGCAAATAATTATGGCAAGCATGATAGTAATAGTCCCTACAGGTTTTTTTATGAGCATCTTTATAGAAAATTAGAGAGAAGTAGCCGCCTGTCTGTTTTCAAAACTGATCAAAATATAGATGATGATAGTTTAAATATGGATGATATTTTGGATCAACTGGTCATTTGTGGAGATGCAAATCAGGTAGTGGATCAAATTCTTGCATTTAGAGAAGAGGTTGGTGATTTTGGAGAGCTTCTTTATGGTGGTGTTGATTGGGTTGATGAATCTTTGGCAAGAAAATCAATGGAATTAATGGCAGAAAAAGTAATTCCTGAAGTAAACAAGCATATCAATAAATAATACAAATTGAATTTAGTCTAACTTGCAGTTATATATAAAAAATGCGTTCATTAATTGTAGTCATAACTCTAATGCTTATTATGTCATTCATCAGTAGTATTGTTGGGCATAGAATTCCAGGTATTATAGAAAACCCATCCCTTGGTAAGATAAAGCTATGTAAAGCTGCGGCTGGTATGCACGCTAATTTTATTCAAAAGTACGTCAATTCTGGCATTATTATCAAACATCAAATAAGTGGTGATGGAGAATATACTTTTATTGTAAATAAAGAAAAATGGGATATTGAGCTTCCTGAGTCGCAAGAAGTTGCAGCAATTGCTGGATGGTGTAAGGTCTCCACAAAGAATGGAAAAGGTAAAGTTTTTATATACGAAGATAAAGATAATAAATTAATAGGAACCGTCGTAGATGGAAACTATGAAGTCTAGTTTATTTCTTTTTTTTATAAATTATAATTAGAAATCCTACTAGACCTCCTACAATCATCCATAATAAAGTTTGAATTGAAAATGACATAAAATTAATTCTTTTTTTTAAATATTTCTAATTCTATAATAGTACTTAATTATGGGAAACTCAATGGTTGAGAAATTTGACTTTATCATCGTAGGATCTGGGAGTGCAGGATGTGTTCTTGCGAATAGGCTATCCAAAGATCCAAATAATACTGTTCTTTTACTAGAGTCCGGAGGATGGGATAATAACCCCTGGATAAATATACCATTGGGGTACGGAAAGCATTTTGAGAACCCAAAAGTAAATTGGATGTACCATTCTGAGCCGGAGCCAGAGACAGGTAATCGGAAGATATTTCAGCCGCGTGGTAAGGTTATGGGCGGGTCATCTTCGATTAATGGCCTTGTTTATATCAGGGGGCAGGCTGAAGATTATGATAAGTGGGATCCTCAGAAGAAATATGGCTGGGATTATCAGTCTATTTTGCCCTATTTTCGAAAAAGTGAGCATAACCACAATATTGATAATAAATTTCATGGACAAAATGGAGAATTATCAGTCTCTTCAGCTGTTGATAGGCACGTCTTAGCTGATGCATTTGTGGAGGCGGGTGTTAAATCGGGATATAAATTAAATGAAGATTTTAATGGTGAATCTCAAGAAGGATTTGGCCATTTGCAAATGACAATAAACAAAGGGGTCAGATCAAGTGCTTCAAATGCATTTATAAGAAAAATTAAAGGTCGAAAAAATCTTACAATTTGCACAAGATTCCATGTTAATAGGGTTTTATTTGACGGTAAAGTAGCTTCAGGGGTTGAGGGTGTAAAGAAGAAGAGGTTGTTTAAATATTATGCAAATAAAGAGGTTATACTATCTGCAGGAGCTTTCAACTCTCCACAAATATTACAACTTTCAGGAATTGGGCCAAAAGATCTCCTTGAGCGTTTCAATGTTAATATCGTATCAGCTCTGGATGGGGTAGGTAAGAACTTGCAAGATCACTACAACGGAAGAATTGTTTATAAGACATCCTACAACAATACCTTGAACGATGTTTTAAAAAGCCCAACCAAGTCAATCAAAGAAGGGCTCAGATATATTTTTCTAAGAAGAGGTTTCTTAAATATGGGGTCCTCAGTATCAGCTGGATTTATTAAGTCAAAACAGTCTATTGAGACACCAGATTTACATATTAGTTTAATATTATTTAGCGGTGATAAGGCTGGGTCAAAACTCCATAAATGGTCTGGATTTTCAATTATTATAAGGCTACTTAGACCAAGAAGTGTTGGTAGCTTAAAAATAAAAAGTCGTGATCCTTATATACAACCTGAAATCATGATGAAATACTTCTCTCATAAAGATGATCGTACTAAATTAGTTGATGCTATCAAAATATCACGAGAGATAATGAAGTCAGATCCAATAAAAAATTATATTCTTGAAGAATTTTCTCCTGGAAGTGATATCACATCAGATAAAAGTATAGAAAACTTCTTATCTGATAAAGGTGGGATAAGTTATCATCCAGTCGGGACATGCAAAATGGGCGATGATAAAGATGCAGTTGTAGATTTTAATTTAAAAGTAATGGGTGTTCAAAATTTAAGAGTTGTTGACGCTTCTATTATGCCATCAATTACTTCTGGTAATACCAATGCCCCAGTTGTGATGATCGCAGAAAAAGCAGCGGATATAATACTAGATAATAATTAGTTTTTGAAATCATTTATAAATTGAGGATCTTTAACTAATTTGATTTATTTCGAATACCCCCAATGAAGACATATACCCATAAACAAGTGCAGCATTTCACCATTGAAAATTGTTTGGAAAGAGGCTTTTTGACTTTCAAAAAACTCATTTTACTGGAGAGGAGAAAAAGATGTGCCGGTCATAATCTTATCTTCTTGATCTGCAACCATTCCAGCAGTTCTATCTCTAAAATCAGACCAAGCTGGATCCGCAGCCCTCTTTTTTTTCATAGCATTGAATTCATTTAGGTCTTTATACTCCCAAATATGGACTATTTGATTTTGTGGACCAATATCACTGATGAAATATCCAATTAATTTAAAGCCATGTTTGTTATTTACAGGCATTGCATAATTTTCAAATATTTCTAAATATTTATTTAGCATCCTGGGAACACAATTGTATGTTCTAATATTGTATATCATTATTTCCTCATTATTTTGCTAATCAATCGGTGGCCATATTCTATGGCCAATACTTGGTGACCCGGGCGCATGTATAGTCTCGCCAATAGTTTTTTTACTGAATGGATCAAATTCACGAACTATATTATTTCTTCTATCTTCATGTGATGTAAATTCGTAAAGGACGGAGTGCTTTGCCCAGCCGACTGTTGCTACCATTTTTCTAGCTCTGATAGCCCCCTTAACCTCCGATACAAATGGCAGGCGTATTTGTGCATACCACTTACCAATTTCTATTTCATTTTCGACGCTGGTCATATTATAACTTCCCATTTGAATTGCCTTAGCTGGAACTCCACCGGGTGAAACCAAATTATAATCTGGTCCTGTAACTCTCTCCTCTTCAATAAGAATTGCTGTTCGGGCCTCAAGCCTCTCATTTAGTCTTTGTCTTGTGTTTGACGTTTGGTTTTCAGAGAAAAGAGGGGAGTTTTTTTGGTAATAAATATGTGGTGATGTAGCAGCTACAAGACAAATATATTCAGTCCCCTGAGGTATATTATCTTTCGTGTGAGGTAATTTATCTCTTCTTTCTTTGTAATCATTCTCATCTACTTCGTAATGAGCCGCCCAAGCAATACCATCATGGGTTAAAATTCTTGGAAGGTAGTCGTTATGAAGCCATTTGATATGTTCATCTTTCTGATTTTCGTCTAAATTATACCAAGTCGCCCATATTCCATTATCCATTTGAACCTCTCTTAACAAAAAACCTAAACTAAGTAATTGAATTTTCAGTCATAATATAATATCACATAATATACGTATATATAGGATTGTAAAATTCATATTTACAATTGTATAATTAAAAACATGAACAGTTAAAACTAAGGGAGAATAAATTATGTCAGATATTGGTATTATTCCAGTGGATTGGGAAGATAGATTTGACCCACAAAGAATGCTTAGAGAAAGATTAGACCGCGCAAAAGAAGCACTAGATAATTCAGAAGCCGACGTTTTATTCGTTTTCAGAACAGAAGACGCGAGATACCTTATGGGGTATCGACATCATTTGGGACCTGCATTTATCATGGGAAACGCTGTAGTTGTATTAGCCAGGGGGCATAATCCAATATTATGGACAATGGATTACGAACATTGTAAGCAAAGAATGCCTTGGCTCGAAGAGCAACAAATTCAGCCCAGAGCAAATTTTAGAGAAAAAGTAGGTATGAAAAGATGGGCTGACCAAGTAGAAGGTTTCATTGGCTCACTAAAGGGGAAAACAATAGGTATTGATATCTGGGACATAAATATGGAAAATGCAATAAAGGAGACTTTTCCAGAGTCAAACTTTGTGGATGGATATCAAGGTATTTTAATGAGAGCAAAAGAAATAAAAACTCAAGACGAAATGCACTGTCTTAAGATTGCCAATGCGATGACTGAAGCAGCTCTTGACAATGCACTTGATTTCTTAAAGCCAGGTGTTCGTGAGTGTGAAGTTCTTGCGGTTGCTTGGGAAACTATGACAGCTATGGGATCAGAATGGACCCAGTGTTCAAATATTGTCGCATCTGGACCATATACCGCACCTTACCGTAGATTTACATCAGATAGGATTATTAGAAATGGAGATCCTGTAATTATAGATATTGGTGCATGCTTTAATGGATACTACGGAGATCTGACAAGGACTTGGATTTGTGGTAATGTGAAGCCTACCGAAGAAATGAAGAAAGTACACCAGAATTGTTACGATGCTCTATTTAATGCTGGAGCTGCAGTCAAGCCTGGTGCTACAAATGCAGATGTTTTTGCGCAAGCAGATCCATATGTCTTGGATAGCCTTGGTCATGGATCAGGTGTCAATCCATGGGAAGCCCCATATTTTTCACCTGCATCAAAGGACCAGCCGGTAGTATTAAAAGAGGGTATGCAATTTAATCTAGAGCCTTATGCTGGTGTAAAAGGCATTGGTGGCTTCCGACTTGAAAATGATCATATTGTTACAGCTGATGGAGTAGATATTTATACAACTTATCCATTTGATGAAAGGCTCGTAATAGACGTTCATCCATATGATGTTACAACCGGAAGAACTAGATAGTTATGGCTGAGGAAAATATAGGTTCAATAAGACCAGATTTTAGTCTAAACGGAAAGCTTGCCATCATTACAGGAGCAAGTGCGGGAATCGGTAAAGAAATAGCACTTGCTTTTGCGGCTGCGGGAGCTGAAATTATTGTTACAGCTCGAACAGAGAGTAAACTGATAGAACTCAAGAATGAGGTTGAGAATGATGGTGGAAAGTGTGATTTTCTTGTTAATGATATAACAGATATTACTCAAATTCAGCAACTTGCAGATTTTATTCGCAAAAAATTATCAAAAGAAGATAAAGATCTAGTTCTAGTTAACAATGCGGGTTTTGGTTTCACAAAGCCAGTAGTTGATGTGACTCAGGAGGATTTTGATCTCATAACTTCAACTCATTTACGAGGTACATTTTTTTGCTGCCAAAAAATTGGTGAAATAATGCTTGAAAAAAATTATGGGAAGATAATTAATCTTGGTTCAACGTGGGGATACACAACTGATGCCAAAAAAGCACCGTATTGTATGGCAAAAGCTGGAATTGCCCACATGAGTCGTGCAATATCTACAGAATGGGCTCCAAGTGGCATTCGTATTAATACGCTAGCTCCAACTGGGACTGTTACAGAATTTACTCAAAAAACTTGGGAGTCGATGCCCGAGAGAGCACAAGGAATTTTGTCAAGGATCAAATTAGGAAGATTTGCTTATCCGTCTGATCATTTAGGGGCTGCAATATTTTTGGCATCAAACGCTTCGGACTTTATTACAGGGCAAACAATATACGTTGACGGTGGATTTACAGCCGCCGGGTAGTTAATTATTTAAACTCTGAATTATACGATCTCGGGTGATTGGTAATTCGGTCACCCTTATACCTAATGCTGTCTTTAGAGCATTTCCTATTGCAGCTGCAGTGGGTCCGTGAGCGGCCTCGCCGACACCAAGGAATGCCTCATCTGGTCTATCAATAATATCAACATATATATTCGGGACTTGATTAAATTTCAAAATAGGGTAGCTTTCCCAATCTTTAGCAAGTATGACCTCTTCATCAAAATTGACTTCTTCTATTAACGTACAACTTGTTGCCTGAATTATTCCACCTTCTATTTGATTTTTAATACCATCTGGATTGACTATCTCACCTGCATCAACAACTGCCCATGAATTAATTAATTCAATGTCCTCGTCCACCTTTATCTCTGCAACAAGCGCGCAATACGCCCCAATATTTTTATATCTTGAAAAGGCAATTCCTTTATAAGTTCCGGGGTTATTAGACCCCCAATTCGATAATTTACCTACTGCCTCTAAGACTGATATCATTCTTTTATCTTTTGAAATACTCAATCTAAAATCTAGTGGATCTTTATCTTGAAGTTCTGCAATATCATCAATTAATGTTTCAATAGCATATACGTTAACAAAAGCTCCTAATCCTCTCATTGCTGAAGTGCGCCATGGTAGATCGTATACTATTTGTTTTTTAATTCTTATATTTGGAATATCGTATAAGGGTAGAGAATTTCTATCTGCAGCTCCCCCTTTATCAAGCGGCGTGTCCATGGGATCAGGTGCTTTTATTGGTTTCAAAATATGCTCAGCTGCAAGGAGATGTTCAGCATTTTCACCTGCTGGTCTTTTTACATGTGGTGGGCTTTTAACATGTACATCAAATGAATTTATCTGTCCATTATCACCAATCTTTGCATCTATTTTTGTGACCATAGCGGGAGCAAGTGGTGATGATGATAATTCATCTTCGCGAGACCATACAACCCTAACATGACTCCCATCGCATTCTTTTGCAATTAAGACGGCATCTAGGACAACATCGTCGGCCCCATTATGTCCATAGCAGCCAGCACCATGATAATGTTGCACATGAATATCACGGTCAGGTTTATCGAAGATAGAGGATAAAGTCCTTTTCATAGCGTTAACAGCCTGACTATGGGTATACACCGTTAACTTTTTCTTGTTCCAGTGGGCAATTGAACAGCATGGTCCAATTGATGCATGACAGAGAAATTTTCGAGATGCTTCGGTTGAAATAAATTCACCTTCTGCTGTCTCAACGTTACCTTTATCTAGGCTTAGAATTAAAGGAGACTCAGTCTGTTTTATGAATTCAATTGGATCTGTAATTCCTGTTTTTATTTCAGTCCATACACAATATTGATTAATTTTATTTACCACGCTTACTGCATCTTCTTCTTTTCTTGTAACAATAGCTACAAAGGATCCATCTACAATTAATTTTTCAATATTTGGTAGTTTGTTGATTGCTGCTTTATCAATACTAATTAATCTTGAAGATGCAGAAGGCGGTCGTATAACACGCGCATGCAACATACCCTCAAACTCCAAATCATGAATAAATATATGTTTTCCAAGAATCTTATCCTGAAGATCTACTCTTTTTATTGGCTTCCCCATAAGTTTCTTCTTATCTTGAGACTTTGGTTTCATATATTGTTCTACACTTTTGTCCAAACTTACATCATCACTGATTGACCAATATGTAAGCTCTGTTGAACTTCCATTTAGAAAGAACTCACCATCTTCTATCTCAAGATTTTCCATATCAGATTGCAATAATTCTGCAGCTTTTTCCATCATTACCATTCTTGCAGCTGAGGCAGCCTTTCTAAGGGACATACCTTCAGTTTGCATTGATTGTGAACCCGAGGTACAACCACCGTCTAGTTTATCTTTTGTATTTCCGGCCGAAAGCTGAATTCTGTCTGGGTTGATGTCAAGCTCTTCTGCCGCTATTTGCATAAATGCGGTATTTATACCTTGTCCGATTTCAACTTTACCAGAGACCATTCTGACTTTTCCATTTTCTTTAAATGAAAACCAATCTTCAACTTTTGGTGCTGAGTCAAATGAGTTTGGAAACATATTCATTCTAGGATACTTTCTTTAAATAGTTATCAACTGCTTTTAGTATTCTTGTTTGAGAACCACATCTACATAAATTCCGATCCAATTCGTTTGCAATGTCATCTACTGTTTTACTTGGGTCTTTATCTATCAATCCCTTGATGCGCATTGTAATTCCGCTCAAACAATATCCACATTGTCCAGCTTGTTCATTTATTAATTCTTCTTGCAAGGGATGGATTCCATTTTTGGATAGACCTTCAATAGTTTCAATCTCTTTATCCGCTGCGGACCAGATCGGTGTATCACACGAAAATATTGGTAACCCGTCCATGATAACAGTACAGGCACCACAAATGCCATCACCACAGCCAAATTTAGTTCCCTTTAGCTTCAGGTGATTTCGTAAAATATATAGCAATGGAGTATTTTCATCTGCTTCAATACTCTGGTCAACACCGTTTACATTTATTTTATATTTGTTTGTCAATTCTTTTTAACCATTATTAATTAAAGATATATTTTTTTTTTCTAAATGATAATTATATTCTACAATATATACAAATATAATAATTAACTTTATAAAATATTATAGTTTTAATTTTTTTTGAGAAACTTCATGAGTGATATAGCATACGTAAACGGGAAATTTCTAGATATTAATGATGCAAAAGTCTCTGTCAAGGATAGAGGGCTTCTTTTTGGTGATGGTGTTTATGAAGTTGCTGGTGTGATTGAAGGGGTTTTAATTGATAATGCAGCTCATTTAAAAAGGTTAGAGAGATCACTTCATTCCATAGAATTAGAATTACCCCTAACAATAAACAAATTAATAGAAGTACAAAAAGAGATTATCATGCTTAATTCTCTGAAAGAGGGGACGCTATACTTTCATGTCACGCGGGGTGAAAGTCAAAACCGAGAGTTTGAATTTCCAGAGGCCCCAACGGCAAGCATAGTTATGTTTGTACAACATAAAAAAATATTTCATCTTACTCAGGATAAATTAAGGGCAAAGGTCATGACACTTCCTGACTTACGTTGGAAGAGACGTGATATTAAATCAATTGCACTGTTAGCTCAAGTTCTTGCTAAGCAAACAGCACATCAAAATGGTTGTGATGAAGTCTGGATGTATGAAGATAATTTTGTAACCGAGGGGGGGTCTAGTAATGCTTTTATTATCAAAGATAACAAATTAATTAGCAGAAAAAATAATGAAACAATTTTATCAGGCATCACAAGGCAGGCTGTTTTAAAACTTGTGCAACAAGAGTCTCTTTTATTTGATGAAAGGCCATTTACCATAGAAGAAGCATATCATTCGTCCGAGGCGTTTTATACAAGTGCTTCAGTATTCGTTATGCCGGTTATCTCAATTGATGGAAAAATAATAGGTGATGGTAATCCTGGACCATTAACATTAAAGTTAAGAAACCTATATGAAAACTTTGCAAAAAGTTTTATAAATCAAGAAAACAACAATTAGGACAGCATGAAATTTAATAATATAAAAGAAGCAATAGATGCAATACGTAATGGTGAGATGGTAGTTGTCGTCGATGATGATGATCGAGAGAATGAGGGTGATCTAATTATGGCAGCTTCTATGGCAACTCCAGAAAAGACAGGTTTTATTATTCGGCATACAAGTGGAATATTGTGCGTATCAGTAACCCAAGAGATTGCTAAGAAGTTACATCTGGATCCAATGGTATCAGATAATGATGCTCCACTTGGGACTGCTTTTACAATATCGGTGGATCTAAAAGACGGTTTAACCACTGGTATCTCAGCTGTTGAAAGAGCTAATACAATTCGAGCTATGGCACACCTAAAAACAAGTCCATCTGATTTTGTGAGGCCAGGTCATGTATTTCCTTTAATAGCAAGAGAAGGTGGTGTTTTAATGAGATCTGGTCATACGGAGGCTGCAAGTGATCTTACTAAATTAGCAGGCTTAGAACCTGTTGGACTCCTCTCAGAGCTGATGAACGATGATGGCACAGTGAAAAGGGGAGAAGAAGTTTTTGAATTTGCAAATCATAATAATTTAAAAATTATATCGGTTGCAGATATCATCCAATATCGTGAAAAGCGAGAGCAATTAGTAAAAAGAGTAAGCGAACAAGAGATTGATTTATCTTTTGGAAAGGCAAAAATTATTACCTATAATACGCTACTAGATGATGTCGAACATATTGCACTTGTATATGGTGATATTTCATCTGGTGAAAATATTCCAACAAGAATTCACAAAGGGAATATAATAAAAGATGTTTTTTCGGAGAATAATATTATACACGGATCACTCAATCACCTAAATAAAAGGGGTATGGGTATTATATTATATTTACGAGAGGGAGCGGTAGGCGTTCAAAGTGGTAACAAAACTGGCCGTGAAAACTTAAGAGAAGCGCAATGGAAAGATATTGGACTTGGGGCACAAATTATTAGAGATTTGAAAGTATCATCAATTGAACTTTTATCTTCTACCACAAGTCATTTTGTTGGTTTATCAGGTTTTGGTATTGAGATAAAATCACGTTCCCCAATTGAAAACTAAAAAATATTGAGTTTCGAATGACAAGAGACGCTAATTTAAAGGTAAGAGTAAAATCCGCAAAGGGTCGAAAGCTGTCATCTACAAGATGGTTGGAAAGACAATTAAATGATCCTTATGTCCACGAGGCAAATAGACTTGGATATAGGTCAAGAGCGGCCTTTAAGATACTAGAGATTCATGAAAAGTATAATATTTTCAAGGAGGGGCAGTGTGTATTAGATCTTGGCGCGGCCCCCGGAGGCTGGAGCCAAATAGCAGCAAAATTAGTTAATGAGAATAATGATAACGGACAGGTTTTGGCTCTAGATATACTTCCGATTGACTCTTTGCCGGGTGTGACATCATTAGCTGTTGATATATATGATGAAAACATTATTCAAATACTAAAAGATAATTTGAAGAGACCAAAGGTTGATTTAGTTCTATCCGATATGGCACCTTCTACAACTGGCCATAAATCAACTGATCATTTGAGAATCATATCCTTACTAGAGAATGCGTTGGATATTGCAGAAGAAGTACTTGATGAAGGTGGGTGTTTTATAGGCAAAGTATTCCGCGGTGGAACAGAGAGTGAAATTTTAAATAGGATGAAAAAAAATTTTGAAACTGTAAAGCACGTAAAACCAAAATCAAGTAGATCAAACTCCACAGAGCTTTATGTCATTGGATTAAATTTTAGAAAATAATATTATTATTAACTTTTATCTTTTCATGTGATTAAATGGATGATAGATATAGTTTTTGGTTATTCAGGTTAAATTATGTTTGTTGAATCACTTACTTTTGATGATGTTTTAATAAAACCACGCGCATCAAGTGTGCTTCCAAATCAAACGGATATAAGTACCACTCTTACACCCTCAATAAAACTAAATATTCCCATTATATCAAGTGCAATGGATACGGTCACTGAAGCTAGATTGGCAATTGCTATGGCTCAAGTAGGTGGATTAGGAGTTATTCATAGGAATCTTGAACCTGGCGAACAAGCCGCCCAAGTTGCTCAAGTAAAGAAATTTGAATCAGGGATGGTCGTCAATCCGGTTACAATTAATCAGTCTGCTAAACTAAAAGATGCAATTAAACTTATGGAAGAGAATTCCATATCTGGAATTCCTGTTGTTGCAAAAGGAAATATTCTTGTAGGAATATTGACTAACAGAGACGTTAGATTTGTCACCGATTACGAAATAACAGTTAGTGATCTAATGACAAAGGATAGAATTATTACTGTACGAGAGGATGTTTCTATGGAAGATGCAAAATCACTTCTTCATAAACATAGAATTGAGAAGCTTGTGGTTGTTGATGATAAATACAAATGTATTGGTCTAATCACTGTAAAAGACCTCGAAAAAGCTAAGCTTTACCCAGATGCAACAAAAGATGATCTGGGTCGACTCAGAGTTGGCGCTGCCACTACTGTTGGAAAAAAAGGAATGGAAAGAACGGAAATGCTCATAGAGGCGGGCGTTGATGTTGTTGTTGTTGATACAGCCCACGGTCACTCATCAAGAGTAATTAAAGCTGTGAGTGATATAAAGAAGAAATATAATATTGAGGTAATGGCAGGAAATATTGCTACGAAGGAAGCTGCAATGGCACTTGTTGATGCAGGAGCAGATGCAGTAAAAGTGGGTATTGGTCCGGGATCAATATGTACAACTCGAATTGTTTCAGGTATTGGAGTTCCTCAATTCACGGCTATTATTGAAACTGCAGAATATTTAAATAAAGTTGGTGTCCCTCTAATTGCAGATGGGGGTATTAAATATTCAGGAGACCTAGCAAAGGCGCTTGCTGGCGGAGCAAATTGTGCGATGATTGGTTCATTATTTGCAGGTTCAGACGAAAGTCCTGGTGAGATTTTTTTGTATCAGGGAAGAAGTTATAAGTATTATAGAGGTATGGGATCAACTGGGGCAATGGCTAGAGGATCCGCAGATAGATATTTTCAGGAAGAAGTAAAAGATTCTCATAAGCTTGTCCCTGAAGGAATTGAAGGTCAAGTTCCATATAAGGGACCTTTATCAGCTGTTATACATCAATTAACCGGTGGTCTCAGGGCATCAATGGGATATACAGGAGCCAAGGATCTGAATGACTTCCAGAAGAATGTTGTTTTTCAAAAGATATCAAGTGCTGGGCTGAAAGAAAGCCATGTACATGATGTTATAATTACCCGAGAATCACCAAATTATCCAACAGTTCGTTGAAATTTTCATCACAAATACAATCTTCAATTGAAATACTAGAACAGATTATAGTTAGATATAAGACTATACCTATGGCTACAAAAGAATGGTCTGCCGATAATAGATATGCAGGATCATCTGATAGGTCAATTATCATAAATATAATCAATATGGCCATGAGAAGAAAAAATTCTTCAGCTTATCTTTTGAATGATGATAGTCCACGTTCAATTATAATTGGAGCGCTGTTTAATGAATTAAAGTATGATATCGAGATTATTAGTAGCATTTTTAATAATGAGAAATATGCACCATCATCATTAACTAGTGATGAAATCAAAAGTCTAAATGGAGCGAATCAGAGATTAATTTCGGCAAAGGATTGGGTTAAATTTGATGTTCAAGAATCTCTTTTATCTGAGTATGTAGCGACTTTCAAGGATGATCTTGAAGATCAATTACTTAAATTGTCGTCTATGCCTGATCTTGATATAAGAGTAAATACCCTCAAGACTAATTCAGAAAATGTTAGTAAAGCCATTTCAAAATATAACCCAAAGCCAACACAGTATGCCCCTTATGCAATGAGATTGAAATCAGATGGAATCTTGTTTAAGTATCCAAATTTAGAAAATACCATAAGTTATAATAAAGGACATTTTGAGACTCAAAATGAAGGGTCACAAATATCGGCAATCTTGTCTGGGGCGATACCTCGTATGCAAATTCTTGATTTTTGTGCAGGGCAGGGAGGAAAATCTGCAATATTAAGTGCAATTATGGAAAATACTGGTCAAATTTACTTACACGATATAGATGAATCAAGATTAAAAAATGTTCCCGATAGGATGAAAAGGCTGGGAGTAAAAAATTATCAAATCAAAATGAATTTAGAATATCAAAAAAAAGAGGAAAAGCTTTTTGATATTGTCTTTGTAGATGCTCCGTGCTCTGGATCGGGAACTTGGAGAAGAAAACCTGATCTAAAATGGAAATTCAATCCAGAAAAACTAGCATCTAATATCAAGGATCAATATGAAATATTAAATAACTCAAAAAATTATGTTAAAGTTGGAGGTAATTTAGTCTATGTAACGTGTTCTGTCTTTGATAGTGAAAATGATAAACAAATTCAGACATTCCTTGCAAATTCTCCAAACTTTAAATTAATTCCATATCAGGAAAATTGGCTAATAAAGAAGAATCCAATTCCTAAAAATTCAAAGTTACATAACAAAGAAACTTTATTGTTGTCCCCAATGACTCATAATACGGATGGTTTTTTTGTTGCAATACTTAAGAGATTTGAATGATACTATAATGAGCAAAATGCAAAATAAAAAAGAAATAATTTTAATAATAGATTTTGGTAGTCAATTAACTCAGTTGATTGCTCGAAGGGTACGGGAATGGGATGTTTATTCAGAGATTCAGCCATTCAATAAAATATCAGAAGATATTAATAAAGCCGATATATGCGGCGTAATTTTTTCAGGTGGTCCACATAGTGTTATTGAAGCTAATGCACCCTCTGCACCGCAATGGTTATTTGAACTTAATGTGCCCATTCTTGGAATCTGCTATGGGCAGCAAACAATAGTAAATCAACTTGGCGGTGAAGTTATCAATACCGGTAAAAGAGAGTATGGTAACTCAAGCTTAACAATTCTTAGTGAGTCACCGCTATTTAAAAATATATGGGAAGAAGATAATGACTATCAAGTGTGGATGAGCCATGGAGACTCTGTCAATAACCTGCCAAATGATTTTGAAGTAATAGCAAAAACTGAAAATGCGCCATATGCAGCTATAAGTTGTGAGGCAAAAAAATACTACGGTCTTCAATTTCATCCAGAGGTATCCCACACAATAAATGGTAATATTCTCATCAAAAATTTTCTAGATATATGCGGCGTTAATTTTGATTGGACTATGGCAAGTTTTTTTGAAGTCCAAAAGGCACAAATCCAGACCAAAGTCAAAGATGGCAGGGTAATATGCGGATTGTCTGGTGGGGTTGACTCATCTGTAGTTGCCGTTTTATTACATAAGATTATTGGAAGTCAATTAACGTGCATCTATATTGACAATGGATTGATGAGAAAGAATGAGTCAGAGCAGGTAGTAAGCCTTTTTAAAAAGCACTATAAAATTTCTCTTGTACATGTCGATGCTTCAGAAATTTTCCTTAAAAAATTATCTAATATATCTGATCCTGAGAAAAAAAGAAAAATAATTGGTAGCGTTTTTATCGATGTATTTGAAGAAGAAGCGTCCAAAATCGGTAATGTAGATTTTTTAGCACAAGGAACACTATATCCGGATGTTATCGAAAGTGTCAGTTTTACAGGCGGCCCCTCTGTAACAATCAAAAGCCATCATAATGTGGGTGGGCTCCCAGAAAAAATGAACCTTAAGTTGGTTGAACCCTTGAGGCAACTTTTTAAAGACGAAGTAAGATTACTTGGTAAAGAGCTGGGTCTTCCTAATTCTTTAATTTCTAGGCATCCATTTCCAGGACCAGGCCTTGCAATCCGTTGCCCTGGTGAAATAACAATTGAAAAATTAGAAATATTAAGAAATGCTGATGAGATCTATATTGATGAGATAAAAAAAGCAGGCCTTTATAATGACATATGGCAGGCCTTTGCAGTTTTATTACCAACCAGAACAGTTGGTGTTATGGGTGATGCAAGAACATACGAATATGTCTGTGCCCTTAGAGCGGTCACTTCTGTGGATGGTATGACAGCAGATATTTATCATTTTAAGTCCGAATTTTTGGCTTATTTATCAAATAAGATAATTAACTCTGTAAAAGGTATTAACCGAGTTGTATATGACGTTACTTCCAAGCCACCAGGGACTATCGAGTGGGAATAATATAATTATATCAATTATTAAAAAAGGATATAGAAGTGTCGGCACTTATAAAAAACGCACTTAATATAGCAGATCTTCGAGAGTTAGCTCGGAAGCGTCTGACGAAAGCACTTTTTGATTTTTGCGATAAGGGTAGCGAAGATCAGATTAATATGCTTGCCAACCGGACAGCGCTTGATAATATCAAGCTTATGCCCCGGATGTTACGGGATGTATCAGGTCGGGATTCCGGTATTACCTTATTTGGTAAAGAGCATTCTTTGCCCCTGATGATTGGGCCGACTGGCCCCGCTGGTTTTGTCTGGTACCGCGGGGAGACAGAGCTTGCCAAAGCGGCAGCAAAGGCAAATATTCCCTTCACGGTCGCCAGTACCTCCAATACACCTATGGAAGATATATATCAAAATGGTGGTGGTACGCAGTGGTATCAGCTCTATGTTTGGCAAGACATCGAGGCTTCCTTAGTGACTGCCAAAAGGGCTCTAGATGCAGGATATGAGGCTCTCGTACTCACAGTTGACTCACCGGTCTATAATAATCGTGAGATCGACACCCGGAACGGTCTTAAGTTTCCACCCACTATTAGCACTCGCACAGCGCTAGATGTCATGCTTCATCCAAGGTGGCTCTTTGGTACCCTTGCCAAGTACTATCTGGCAGAAGGTAGGTTGCCAGCGTTTTCAAATATTCATATTCCGGACGAGCAAAAGGCAAATGCCAAGAAATATGTATCTGCCTCAACCAAAGGCTTTTTGAACCGCAACGAGACTTTGGATTGGGACTTCGTGAAACGGCTTCGTGATATTTGGCCTAAAAAGCTTTTAATTAAATGTGTTCTGCATCCTGATGATGCGACTATGGCAGAATCGTCTGGGGTAGATGGTATTTTTGTATCTAATCATGCGGGTAATGTTAATGATAGTGCAATCACAGCATGGGATGCACTTCCAGCTATATCAGACGCTGTTAGTGATAAGCTCACCATAATTGCTGATACTGGCGTTAGACGTGGTAGCGACGTTTTGAAAGGACTTGCCCTCGGTGCGGATGTTATAGCAGTGGGTAGGGCAACGCTCTATGGTCTATCTGCAGCAGGAGAGGCAGGTGCTTCACGCGCACTTGAGATCTTAGAGGCAGAAATCTATCGTACTATGGCAATTATGGGTGTTAACCGGATTTCAGATATCAACCGAGACCATATACGATTACCGACAGACTTACCTGTCTCTGGTAAAAGTCTAATTTAGAATTATTCGGCTTAAAAAGTTTATGATGTAATGCAAAAAACTGAAATGCAGGCAGCTTGGGAGATAACGCAACGTATATTCCCATTTATTTGGCCAGCTGGTGATACAGTGCTTCGTGTACGTGTCGTGCTTGCCTTGCTTGCATTAATTGGATCAAAAATAATTGCAATACTGGCTCCAATTTTGCAGGCATGGGCTGTAGATGATCTTGCGGAAAGTAATATCTCAGACTTTATTTTAGGAGCTGTTGGTTTAACTGTTGCCTATGGTTTTGCAAGAATAATGACGAGTGGATTTCAGCAGCTTCGTGATGCACTATTTGCCAAAGTCGCCCAGCGTGCATTTCGTAGGTTAGCTCTGCAGACATTTCACCATATTCACAAACTATCTATGCGCTTTCATATAAATCGTAAAACAGGTGGACTAAGTCGAATCATCGAGAGAGGTGTTAAAGGATTGGAGTACCTGCTTCGTCATCTGGTTTTTTCGACTGGTCCTCTTGTAATTGAGTTGGTATTTATTGGTGCTGTAATTTTTTGGAAACTCCAAGATTGGCGTTATGTTGCAATAATTTTTATCACTATTCTTGTCTATGTTTGGTTTACCTTCTCTGTTACAGAATGGCGAGTTAAATTGCGTCGTAAGATGAATGAAGAAGATACAGATGCTAACCAAAAGGCTGTTGATAGTCTATTAAACTTTGAAACAGTAAAATATTTTAATGCAGAAGAAAGAGAAGCCTTACGTTACGATAAATCAATAGCGGGCTATGAGGAAGCTGCGCTGAAAACTAGTTATTCTCTTGCTTTTCTTAATTTTGGGCAAGCTATTTTAGTTACCGTAGGTTTAGTTGGGGTTATGATATTAGCAGCGCTCGGTGTCCAGTTAGGTGAACTCACAGTTGGAGATTTTGTGCTTGTAAATGCCTACATGATTCAAATTATAATACCATTAAATTACATTGGAACAGTCTACAGAGAAATAAGACAAGCACTAGTGGATATGCGGCAAATGTTTGATTTGCTAGAAGAACCTTCAGAAATCATTGATAAAGATGGAGCGAAAGTTCTTTCCGTATCCGGTGGCTCAATCTTATTTAGGGATGTACGATTTGGATATGAACCCGAGCGACCAATTTTACATGAGATAAATATTGATGTGAAATTGGGAAAAAAAATTGCAATTGTGGGGGCATCAGGATCTGGAAAATCAACTATAGGAAGGCTTCTTTTTCGCTTTTATGATGTTAACGGAGGCGCGATATACATAGATGGACAAGACGTTAGGGAGGTAACACAAAAAAGCCTACATCAGGCAATTGGGGTTGTGCCTCAGGATACAGTACTTTTTAACGATACAATATTTTATAATATAGCATATGGCTACGAAAACGCTTCACAACCAGAAGTGATTCAAGCCGCTAAAGACGCGCAGATTCATGATTTTATTATGTCGCTTCCAGAAGGGTATGACTCTCTAGTTGGGGAACGCGGTCTAAAGTTGTCTGGTGGTGAAAAGCAGCGAGTCGGTATTGCGCGTACTCTTTTAAAAAATCCACCTATTTTAATTCTTGATGAAGCAACAAGTGCTCTTGATAGTGAAACAGAACACGAAATTCAAAAAGCTATTGAACACGCTGCAGAAGGTCGTGCTGTCATGATGATTTCCCATCGATTATCAACAGTTTCCAATGCGGATCAGATTCTTTTCCTTGAAAATGGACGGATAGTTGAAATGGGTAATCATGAGCAGCTTATCAGAAAGAAAGGTCGTTACAGTAGTTTGTGGTCTCTACAAAAGTCTAAACAAGACTAATGGAGTATTGTTTTTGGTTATAATTTTTTATTTTCCTACTTAAATTTTTTGTTCTACAGTGGTATAAATATTTTTTAGTAATAGTTACAAATATGAATGATAATATAAAAAAATTAGAGGAAATAACCTCATTTCTTCAAAATGAAGTATCGCAGATGAGTGATGTAATTTATAGCCAACAAAAAGATCTTATCAATTTAAAAAGTGAAATTTCGAAGTTAAAAAAAATAATTCTTGAGTTAGAAGATAACTTAGATTCAAATCTTAATGATGGCAATCAAAAGCCACCACATTATTAGTATTTAGTCAATCATGAACCAAAAGTATGATGTCGTTATAATAGGTGCTGGAGCTGCAGGGCTCATGAGTGCAATCGAGGCTGGCAAGAGAGGAAGGTCAGTACTTTTAGTAGATCATTCAAAAAAAATTGGTGAGAAGATTAGGATATCTGGTGGTGGAAGATGCAACTTCACTAACCTTTATACAAATCCGAGTAAATTTATTTCTCAAAATCCTAATTTTATGATTTCAGCTTTAAATCAATATACTCAATATGATTTCATTGAATTGATTAAAAAATATCAAATTAAATTTCATGAAAAGAAACTAGGTCAGCTCTTTTGTGATAAGAGCGCACAGCAAATAATAGATATGCTACTCTTAGAATGCAAAAAATCAGAAGTAACTCTCAAAAAAGAAACTCATGTTTTGGATATCAGTAAAAAAGATAACTCATACATCACTAATATTGATTCAGAAGTAATTTTTTCTAATTCTTTGATTATAGCAACAGGTGGGCTATCTATTCCCAAAATGGGAGCAACAAAGTTCGGTTATGATATAGCAAAAAAATTTGATATGAAAGTTATTGAGACGGAGCCAGCATTAGTTCCTTTAACTTTCAGTGATAAGTTCCTTCTTAAATGTAAAGAACTTACAGGATTATCTTTGGACTCTATTATCTCTTTAAATAAAAATTCTTTTAAAGAAGGGATGCTATTTACTCACAGAGGTTTAAGTGGTCCATCAATCCTTCAGATTTCATCTTATTGGAAATTGGGAAATGAAATTAAAATAAACCTCTCTCCGAATTTTGATATTTATCAATTCTTAATAAACAAAAAAGAAACTAATCCAAAGCAAGACATTACAACACTGATAGCAGAAGTGATCCCAAAGAGACTTTCAATTAGCATTTGTCGAGATCAATGCATTGGAGGGAATATCTCTGAACTATCAAACAAATTATTACAAAAGCTAAGCAATTCCATTAATAATTGGAGTGTCAGTCCTACGGGTTCAGAGGGATATAGAACTGCTGAAGTCACACTTGGAGGTATTGATACAAATGAACTGTCTTCTAAAACTATGATGTCAAAAAAACACAATGGTCTATACTTTGTCGGCGAAGTAGTCGATGTTACAGGTCACCTCGGAGGATATAACTTCCAGTGGGCTTGGTCTTCAGGTTATGTTGCAGGTAAAAATGCCTAAAATTTTAATTGCGAGTTTAATATAAATAATTATTTTAATTAACTTATTTATATATGTTAGTTCTAATTGACGTGATGTGAAATAAGATAGAAGATATTACAAATATTAGTTTTGATAAGTTAATTTAAATATGAATTATGCAAAAAAAGTAAATGAATTTCTTATATCTTGGACTCAAGGTGTTATTGATATTGGAAGAGTCTATAAGGCAGAAGGGGATTATAAAAAAACAGCACTAGCTTTTATTGAGAACCATTATGCATTTGATAGAGGTGATGTCTTATTTAAGCCAACGTTTACAAAAGAGATTATATTTCGTAATTCAATTGAGCAGGCACTATCTTATTTTGTCGGAGGTATGGTCGCAGAAGATAATGGATTTGCTCTTAGAACATGGGAAAAAATAGACTTAATCCAGGTGAGTACTATTGAGTCTATTGGAGCGGCTATGGGTTTACTTAATTTTAAACCAGTTGGTTCGGATACAAAGACTAAAGTTGCATTCACTTTTATTTTAGATAGCTCAGAAACAATCTTAAAGATTAGAGTACATCATTCATCTCCAATATTATAACTTTCATAAATTGGATAAATTACTTAATGTCGAAAGAATGATTAATACAGAATAAGGTATGGTCCAAATAAGAATTTTTCTAGAAAAACACTAATATATTATGATATCAGGTATTAATTATGATTATTGAATTAACCGATTTGCTAATTGGCCTCATTCTTTTTTTGGGAGCTATCCTGTATACATCAGTTGGCCATGCTGGAGCGTCTGTATACATTGCAATTATGTCAATATTTGGCGTTCCTGTAACAACAATTAAACCGACTGCGCTATCACTAAATATACTTGTGTCATCTTTCACAAGCTTTCAGTTTATCAGGGCAAAATTTTATGATTTTAAACTTATATTTCCGTTAGTAATTGGAGCAATCCCCTGCGCATTCATGGGTGGATATATCAATTTGCCAGGTGAAATTTATAAGCCAATCATAGGATTGATACTTCTTTATTCATCATATCGATTTATAACAATCAAAAAGCAAGAAGAGAAAAAACCAAGAGAATATAAATACATATATGCAATATTAACAGGTTGTATTATTGGTTTTTTAGCGGGTCTTACAGGCACTGGTGGTGGAATATTCTTATCACCTTTAATTCTCTTTGCCGGATGGACAACAACAAAGGGAGCTAGTGGTACAGCTGCTATTTTTATTTTCTTTAATTCATTATTTGGATTATTAGGAAATATTTCCTCGATAAATAGCCTGCCATCTATTTTACCTTTATATGCTGGATTTACTCTATTGGGTGCATTAATTGGAACAAAAATTGGTATTCATTATTTTCAGCACACAGCTATAAAGAGAACATTAGGTATCGTTTTACTTATTGCAAGTTTTAAGTTAATTTTTAATTTATGAGAAATTATTATTCATAAAACTATCAATCTATTATTTTATTTTATTCGTTTACATTATATGAAATTAATCACTCAAATATTCCTTTTTATTACTCTAATTTTTAGTGGAGGCATTGCAATGGCATATGAAGAGCCAAATTATAAGAAAGTTCATGAAGCAGAAATATATGAGATTAGGCACTATAATCAGAGGATTGTAGTTCAAACCAGCAGTAATGATGGAGACAACGGCTTTGGGAAGCTTTTCAAATATATATCGGGATCAAATCAAGGTTCACAAAAAATATCGATGACTACCCCTGTTACAGAAATCAAAAATAATGGTAATCGTGTGATGCATTTTTACCTTCCATCAGAGTTTGATCAAGCAAACACTCCTTTACCGTCTGATGACAATGTTCAAATTTCTATAATGGAAGAGGGGTACTTTGCTGTAATTAAATATTCAGGAAGATCTTCAGACGGTAACTTTTATATTCACTCAGATAGTTTGAAGGAAGAATTAATAAAAAATAAAATCGAAATATTAGGAGATCCTATAAAAGCAACCTATAACAGCCCATTCACACCATACTTTCTTAGACGGAATGAAGCAATGTATCAGGTTAAATGGAGCAAATAAAATAGGATAATTTTTGCAATTAAACAGTGTAGGATTTTATATGATGAGTAATAAAGAAATAAACAAAAACCAAACTCCTTGTCCTTTTTGTAATTCAAAATTAGGTCTCATATATGTTCAATCGCACTATCAGTGTTTAAACTGCAAGCAAGTCACAGATCCATGCTGCGGGGGTGAGATATGTGGTGATTATTTGTTGGAAATAGATAAGAATAGCAATAATGGATAATCACGAATTCGAAAAAATTATAGAAGATCTCTCGAAAGAAAAATACAAAAGAGTTCAATCTTTTGATGACTCGGATGGCTCAAAATTTTGGATAAAATCTACTGAAAAATTATCTATAAAACATATTTTAAAAGGTAATCCGAGAAAAGCTCTCATAAGGGAAATTAATGCGGAAGATGTATTAAGAAGAATCGGGTTCCAATCTTCAAAAATAGTTTTTCATAGCCGCAAAAACATAGTATTCGCAGATGCAGGCTCGACGCTTGAGGAAATTTTTAGAGAAAAAAAATTTACTTCAAAAATAAGAGAAAAAATTTTTAGCCAAGCCGGTGAGCATTTTGCATATCTTCATAAGAATCAATATTCACATGGTGGCTTAGCACTTCGAGATATATGCTGGGATGGGAAAAAAGTAACTTTTCTTGATTTTGAGAAATTTAGAGATAATATAGCCAAGACTAAAAAATTATCAGTTGATTTTTACTATTTTATTCATAGTTGGTTTAAATTATCAGATAAAGCAGGCCCAGAGCTTCTTTCATTTGTGAATAGTTATAAGGCAGCTTCAGATAAGATATTATGGCAGGAAGTTTTGAATATACCTAAAAGATATAATATATTAGAAAAAATATCTCTAATGGTAAATACAAAGAATAAAGATATAATCGCTTTTCAAAGAGCAATAGAATTTTTGAAAGTTGAGAATTAAAATAATGATAAAGCAAATTTTCATTATTATTAATATATTTGCTTAATCTTTACTTATATATTATTTATCATAGCATAACGAAAAATTTATTGGATGTTTAATGAAAAACTCAAAAGTAGTACTGATAGATAAAAATCCTGGAAGAAATTCGCAAACTTATGGTGTGGCACGGGCGCTTAATACGGATGTGGATCTTATTCATCAGCCATCCGTTGGTGTTCTTGGAAATAAAGGTGACTCGCAATGCTATGTGGGGGTAAGTGAAAAAGTTGCCATCATTCATGAGCAGCTAAGATCAAGGATTGGGAAAGAAGACGATAAACTTTCAATGCGACTTGTGCAGCCAGAATTTACAATTGCGACATCTGATGGTATTCGAAATGGTACAAAAGAAATGAGATATTCATTGATTGGTCGCGAAGTAACAAATGAATCGGTGTGTGAGCATCTAAGTGCATCAGGCTTAGAGGGCACTATTGCTGTGGTTGCCTGTGATAAACCCCCCGTTGGTACCTTGGCTGCTATATTAGAGCATAATAGACCTGCAATAATCATGTCAGATGGATCAATTAGGCCAGGAGTTGATAGCAAAACTGGTGAGATAATTGATATAATTTCAAGTTATCAGATAGCTGGGAGTGAAGATGAGGATCTAAAAAAGAGAATTGCACTTGAATCTTGTCCTGGATATGGAAGCTGTGGTGGAATCTTCACTTACAATACTATGCAAACATTTATTGCTGTTATTGGTATGCAACCTCTGCATATGGTATCTCCGGCATCGCAAGATGAAAGAAGAAAAAATCAATTTCCTGATGAGCTAATAAATTATTTATCAAAGTTGATTGAGAGTGGTATAACCCCGCGTGATATAGTTACTCGTGACTCTATAAGAAATGGCCTTATAGTGGCGATGGCAATAGGAGGGTCAACTAATATTATGTTGCATGCGCCAGAATTATCAAGAGCTGCAGGATATAAAGATTTTTATAGTGATATAATGAGTCAGGAAGAATTTAATTATTTATCACAAAATGTTGTCCCTGTTGTTGTTAATGCAAGACCTTTTGGCAAATACTCGATGGTTGATATTGATAAAATGGGTGGGATTCAAGTAATTATAAAAGACTTGATGGATGCTGGGCTTTTAACCGGTAATACGATGACGTGTACTATGGAGACTTTAGAGCAACAAGTTAATAGATTAAATCCCCCATCACCAGATGGAGAAATAATTTTTTCTGTAGAGTCGCCCTTTAAAAAGACAGGAGGGCTTCGATTACTAGGAGGTAACTTATCTGCGGATCACTCTGCCATACTTAAGCTTGCTGGAGTAGAGGGGGGATTGGAAAATAATATATTTAACGGTAAAGCAAAAACTTTCAATGGAGAGCAAAGTCTTTTAGATACTCTAGAAAGTAACCCTGACGCTTTTCAAGACCGAGATATGATTGTTGTCAGATATGAGGGGCCTGTAGGAGGGCCGGGGATGCCAGAGATGCTTGATTCAACATCAAGGATCACTGCTTTATGTAGGGAAAAAGGTATTGTTGTAGCTCTAATGACAGATGGCAGATTCTCTGGGGGATCGGTTGGCTTAGTTATTGGTCATGTCGGTCCTGAAGCAGCTTTAGGTGGGGCAATTGCACTAATTAAAGACGGAGACTCTATTATTGTTGATTTAAATACGAATACATTAGTATGTAAAGAATTGGAGCAAGAAGATATTTATAAGTCACGAATGAAGGACTGGCAAAGTGAAGTTAATTCAAATCATGGTTTTCATCCAGCAATGGGTGAAGTAGATACCAGGTTATTAAATAATATGAGATCAAGTGCAGTATCCGCAGTATATGGTTCAGGCATGCATCCAAACCGTAATTTATGGGTAAGTAGCCCAAGATTAGTGGAGGTCTCTGATTTTGTTCCAAGTAATAAGTACAGGAAATAATGATTAATATAATACTTTATATAAACAGAATAAGTAACTGTAAAAAATGATAAAAATTAATTATAGAAAGGGGTTTATATTTTTTGCTATGGTATTATTATTGAATCTATCTCCAGTTAATTCAGAAGTAATCTCTGTTGAAGATGAGCAAGTTTTTCTAACAGAGTATTGCAAAACTCTTGTAAATGAAATTGAAAAGTCTTACCAAAAACAAATTGAAGCTGTTGAGCGAAAAAGAACCAGTGATTTCAATAAAATGGGTAGATGGATATATGGTATCTCAGATGTATTTGCAAATCTAAACTGCTCATACTATATAAATAACTATGAATACTAATAATACTTACTCCTCTATCTGTTGGCTTCGACACGATCTTCGTTTATCTGATAATCCAGCTCTTTCTAATGCTATTGAGCAGGGAGATACACTCATTGTCTACATATATGACAACATAAACTCTGATGAGAGTACTATGATGGGACAGGCAAGCAAGTGGTGGCTGCATCATTCTCTTACCTCATTGGATTTAAGCCTAAATAATAGGTTATCAATTTTTATGGGTGATCCCCAAACTATTTTAGCAAAGCTTTCTAAAACTCATAAAGTTAAAAATATATATTGGAATAGGTGTTATGAACCATGGATAATCAAACGTGATAAAAATATCAAAAAAAATCTTCAAGAAAATGGAGTAAATGTTGAGACTACAAATGCTTCTCTTCTTTGGGAACCCTGGGAAATCCATAAAGAAGATCAAACCCCTTATCTAGTATTTACTCCATTTTTCAAGAGAGGATGCTTGAATGCATTACCTCCCCGGGTCCCATTAAAGTCTCCTAATTTAAATAATGCTAAAAAATCAGATCTATCACTTACTATTGATGAGTTAAATCTTCTACCAAAATTAACCTGGTATGAAAGTTTTGAAAATATATGGAATATTGGTGAAAAAGCTGCGCAGGAAAAGCTACAAAATTTTATTTTTGATGGAATTATAAATTATAAAGAAGGAAGAAATTTTCCATCTAATAAAAACTGTTCCCGTCTATCTCCACACCTTCATTTTGGAGAAATTTCACCAAATCAGATCTGGTATGCAATAGAGGACCTAGATGAAGCAGAATATCCAGATAAAGATTTATATCATTTTAAAAGTGAAATTGGATGGCGCGAATTTTCTTATAATCTTCTATTTTATAATCAAGAGCTTCCTAAACAAAACTTATACAAGAAGTTTGATAATTTCCCTTGGAAAAAAGATATATCACATTTGTCTAGTTGGCAAAAAGGCCTAACTGGCTATCCAATTGTTGACGCCGGAATGAGAGAATTATGGCAAACAGGTTATATGCACAATAGGCTAAGGATGGTTGTAGGATCATTTCTTGTAAAAAACCTCCTTATCCATTGGAATTATGGAGAAAGATGGTTCTGGAACTGCTTATTAGACGCTGATATGGCTAGTAACAGCGCGAGCTGGCAATGGGTAGCCGGATCTGGTGCTGATGCAGCTCCATACTTTAGAATATTCAATCCAATAATGCAGGGACAAAAGTTTGACCCTGAAGGTGTTTATACAAAAAAATACGTACCGGAATTAAAAAATATGCCTACCAAGTATTTATTCAACCCATGGGAAGCTCCTCCTGAAATACTAAGCGATGCTGGAGTTAATCTTGGAACGAACTATCCAAAACCCATTGTCGATATGCAGGAATCACGAGATATAGCATTGCAGGCATTCGATAAAATTAGAATAAAATCCTAAATTAAAAATTAAAACCGAACTTAATAAGTTTATTTGCGAGCTCATCAGCTGAGCTATCAGATATTCTCTCAAGAGGGGGTCGAATATTTTTCCAAGTATTATTGGAATATTTTTTTGCTAGCATAGCTTTTTGAGCAGGTATTGCTGAGTAATCTTGGAATAAATACCTAACTTCCTTTACATTTTTATGTAAATCAGTCGCTTTTTGCCAATTATCCTGGTGACATAATTCTATTACTTCTCCAATATTTTTTGAGTTAATATTTGCTGTAGCAGATATACAACCTGGACCTCCTAATTTGATAGCATCGATAACAGGTAATTCAGCTCCTGGATATACTCTTAAATCATTGATCTTAAGTAATTCAACTGTATTCTCCCAAATACCAGAGCTATCTTTTATTCCTGCAATAATGTCAGGAAATTCAGATTTAAGTTTTTTGACTAAACTTATACTTAATCCAACACCTGAAACCTGAGGTATGTGATAAAGATAGATTTTAAGATCGGGAAGGTTAATTACGTCTATGAGTTTCTTATAGTAATCAAAAAGTCCCTGATCTGAGACATCCTTGAAATAAAAAGCAGGAAGTGTCATGACCCCCATACAACCCGAATCAATTGCATGACGTGATAATTTTACAGTATCTGGAAAATTGCATACACCAGTGCCGGGTATTAATTTATCTGCAGGGATCCCATCTTTTAGAAGTCCATCTAATGCATTTATTCTTTCTTCGTTACTTACTGATAAAGCTTCTCCAGTTGTCCCAAATGGAGCCAGTCCGGCGCAACCATTTAATAAAAGATCATGAGCTAATTCATTATACATATCTTGGTTGAACATCAAATTATCATTGAATGGACTCAAAATAGGTGAAATAAGACCTTTTATCATTATGATTCCTCTTATTTTATGTATAAATAATTAAGTTTAATTTATCATAATAAATTATAAAATAGAATTGAATTTGATGATTATATGTTTACTTGTTTAAGTATAGTGAGAAAAAAATGAAAATTGATAGTGATAATATTACACCAAAGCATCTATTCATAAATAGACGTAAGGTCCTGCAACTTGGTCTAGCACTTTCTTCTCTAATTGCATTTAATAAAATATCTCCTTTGGGGGCGCAAGAGGTTTTTGAGCGAAAACTTAATACATTCAAAGAAATAACAAATTATAATAATTTTTATGAATTTGGTATTGATAAAACAGACCCTGCAACACACGCGCATAAATTAACGATATCACCTTGGACCGTTGAGATAGCCGGTTTGGTTAAAAATCCAGGAATATATTCCCTTGAAGAGATTAATTCTGAGATGGATATTGAGAAGCGTGTTTATAGTTTGAGGTGTGTTGAGGGGTGGTCAATGATGATTCCCTGGAATGGTTTCCAGCTGTCAAATTTATTAAAAAAAGTTGGTGTAAAAGAGGGGGCTAAATATGTTGGGTTTGAAACCTTATATCGACCAGAAGAGATGCATATGCAAAAAACAAGAGTTCTTCGTTGGCCTTACAGTGAAGGATTGAGGATTGACGAAGCTATGCACCCACTAACTTTAATGGCAACCGGTGTTTACGATATGCCGTTACCAAAGCAAAATGGAGCTCCAATAAGGCTTGTTGTTCCATGGAAATACGGCTTTAAATCAATAAAGTCAATAACAAAAATTACGCTTCAAGAAACGGAACCTATGTCATCTTGGAACTTTCAAAATCCACGTGAGTATGGGTTTTACTCAAATGTTAATCCAACTGTCCATCACCCAAGATGGTCTCAAGCAAGTGAAAGATACATCGGGGGTGATGGGGAGGGGTATCTAGGTAATCTCTTCACACCGAGGTATGACACAAAGATGTTTAATGGTTATGATGAGGTATCTTCAATGTATGAGGGTATGGATCTTTCAGAATATTATTGATTGAGATGATATCTCCAAACTTATATACTTTATGGGGAATGATAGTGTGTCAGTAGCTAGCAAAATATATATATTCATCAATTATCGAGTAAGAAGCATCAGAATTTCTTATGTATATTTATTGCTCACGCTACCACTGATTATTCTAATATCAGAATTATTTCTTGGTAAATTAGGCGTTGACCCTATGAGACGTATCGAAGAAACACTTGGTATAACTGCATTAAACTTGTTGATTGTTACACTAGTATTAGCTCCACTTTCAAAGCTCACCGCTATTAACTTTATAAGGCTGCGTCGCTCAATTGGTTTGATGAGCTTTTTTTATATTTGTCTCCATTTGCTAACATGGTTAATGCTAGATATGCAGCTTAGATGGAGTGAGATTCTAATTTCTATAGCAAAAAAACCATTTATATTATTGGGGATGATTAGTTTTATTTTGCTATTACCTCTGGCAATCACGTCAAATAATTATTTAACAAAAAAACTGGGCAGCTTATGGTCAAAGATTCACCGAATAATTTATCCCGCCATCATCTTAGCTGGCATCCATTATTTAATGATGGCAAAAACTATTGAGTTAGATGCGGTTATATATTTAATAATCATTTTATTATTGATAAGCCTCAGGCTGGTAAAATTAAAGAAAATAACATGGTTACAGAAATGATTTCACCTCTTATCACAGGTTTTATGCTGTGTTTTTCTCTAAACTGTGTTGTCGGTGCCCAAAATACATATCTATTCCGGCAAGGGATAAGAAATGAATATGTATATATTTTGGCAAGTTTTTGTATATTGTCAGACTTTATATTGATAATTGCTGGTGTATATGGAATGTCACTCATCGTAAACCAATTCTATATAGATTTATTCCTAATACTCTCAGCTATATGTTTATTCATATATGGCGTTATTAGACTAAAAAATATTTTGGTTAGCTCGTATGGTTCAAATGAAGAAGTATATTTACAAAAGAATTTTAGAAGAACCATGTTAACTATGGTTATATTTACATTGCTGAACCCGCATGTTTATCTAGATACAGTTATTTTAATAGGGAGTGCTTCTCTGCAATATAGTAATAATGAAAGGATATATTATATTTTTGGTGCCACTTTAGCGAGTGTCATATTTTTCTATGGTATTGCCATAATATCAAAGCTTTTTGAAGCTTTTTCAAAGAATGTAGTATTATTAAAAGTTGTAGATTTTATTATGGGTATCATTTTATTCATTATTGCAGTTATGATGATAAGAGCATCAAGTTTTCTGTAGGGCTATAATTCGTATTAATTGTTTTGATGTAAGGTCATATCTATTATAAAATATAAGTTATGTTTAAAAGATTAGAAAATTGTTATAATACGGCTGATTTTAGAGCACTAGCAAAGCAAAATATCCCAGGGCCCATATTCCATTATATTGATGGAGCTGCGGATGATGAAAAGACCTATATTCATAATACTAAGGCATTTGATAAGTGTGATCTTGTTCCAAATGTGCTTAATCCGGTTACAAATATTGATACTTCCGTTGAAATCCTTGGTAAGAAGATTGACTTACCGATATTTCTTTCGCCTACAGCACTTCAAAGATTATTTCATCATGAAGGAGAAAGGGCGGTTGGTGAAGCAGCTGAAGAGTTTAATACTTATTTTGGTATATCATCACTTGCCACTATAGGTATTGAGGAGATTGGAAAAAAATTTAATTGTCCTAAAATGTTTCAGTTATATGTGCATAAAGATAAGTCACTTAATGAGGATATGTTACAAAAATGTGTGGAATATAACTTCGACTCCTTAGCTATTACTGTGGATACAATTGTTGGAGGTAACAGGGAGCGAGATCTAAGAACAGGTTTTACGTCTCCTCCAAGGCTAACAATGGGAAGTATGCTGAGTTTTGCTTTATCACCTAAATGGAGTATGAATTATCTAGTTCGAGAAAAATTTTCTCTACCTCAATTAGAGTCACATCTCAGCGAGGGTACAAAAATAGCAATGTCAGTTGGTGATTATTTTACAAAAATGTTAGATCAAGAACTAAGTTGGAAGAAAATAGAAGATATTAAGAAGAATTGGAAAAAACCCCTATGTCTCAAGGGAATAATGTCTGTTGAAGATGCTAAAAAAGCAATTGATGTTGGAGCTTCCGCGATTATGATCTCAAATCATGGAGGGCGTCAGCTCGATGGTTCGCGATCTCCATTTGATCAACTAGAGGAAATTGTTAATGCAGTATCAGGTAAGATTGAGATCATATGTGATGGGGGTATTAGAAGGGGTACTCATGTATTAAAAGCGCTTTCACTGGGTGCAAATGCATGCTCAGGTGGACGATTCTATCTTTATTCCCTAGCTGGTGCAGGTTCTTCGGGGGTAAAGCGGGCATTAAGTCTCATGAATGATGAAATAGTTCGTGATATGAAGCTTATGGGGTGTAGTTCAATTTCAGATCTAAATAAAAAAAATATAAGATATAAATGAGACCATAATCATGAGTGAGAATATTGTTACATCCTTCTATAAGTTCTCACCTTGGTATAATTACTCAGATCATAAAGACAGTCTACTAGCAATTTGTGAGCAAGGAAATATTCTAGGTACAATATTAATTGCAAAAGAAGGTATAAACGGTACAGTTTCTGGTGAAGAAAAATCTCTCAGTATTTTGATTGACTATATTACTGCTCTCAAAGAGTTTAAGGATTTGAAGCCAAAATTCTCCCTTGCGTATGGACGTACATTTACAAAGATGCGTGTCAGGATCAAAAAAGAAATAGTTTCAATGGGTCAACCAGAGGTTAACCCTCACCATGAAACGGGAGAGATATTAAACTCTCTGGAATGGGATAAATTATTAGACGAAGAAGATGTTATTATTGTTGATACAAGAAATAAATTTGAGCAATCGATTGGGTTTTTCGAAGGAGCCACATTTCCAAATATGGTTTCATTTAGAGAATTTCCAAAATGGGCTGATAGTCATCTGGAGGATAGTAAGGATAAAAAAATTGCAATGTATTGCACAGGTGGTATCAGGTGTGAGAAAGCATCATCATACCTTATAAATAAAGGTTTCAAAAATGTATACCAATTAGATGGAGGTATTTTAAAGTATCTTGAAGATAAAGAAAGATCTGAAAGTAAGTGGAAAGGTGAATGCTTTGTTTTTGATTATCGTGTATCCCTTGAACATAAACTTGAAAAAGGCTCCTATGCTATGTGTCATGCATGTAGGATGCCAATTTCAAAAGATGATATTAAGACAGAATATTTTGTTCAAGATATTTCATGTCCACATTGCTATAATAATCAAAATGAAAAAAGTATGAGAAGGTTTAAGGAACGAAAATTTCAAAAGAGCCTGCAAAAAGGAAGAATAAAGTGTGAGCAAGAAAGACCAATCTAGAGATCTTGTTTTATATTCATTTAGAAGATGTCCCTATGCAATGAGGGCTAGATTATCAATCTATTATTCAAAAAAAAGCTGTGAAATTAGAGAAATATCTCTCAAAAATAAACCAGTACAATTTATAGAATTATCTCCTAAAGGAACAGTCCCTGTCCTTGAAATTAATGGAAGTCATGTAATAGAAGAAAGTATTGATATTGTAAAATGGTTTTTATCTAAAAATGATCCGTATCAACTTTTATTACCATGCCAAGAAGATAATATAGAGGAATTAATTTTCTTAATTGATAAAGACTTCAAATATCATTTAGATAGATATAAATATTCATCACAATTTGATATCTCTAAAAAATTTTCTCATCGTAACGAAGCTGTCAAAATTGTTGAATGTATTGAAAATAAGATTTCGGAATCAGGATACATATTCGGTAATAAAATATCAATATATGAAATTTGTATTTTACCATTTATAAGACAATTCAGAATAGCTGATCCAATATGGTTTGATGAGGAATTCCAATGTGTTAAATTAAAGGCTATATTGCATAAATTTATTAATACTGAGGCATTTAAAGTAACGATGAAAAAATATAAAGAATGGAAATCAAAAACTGATAGTTCTCAGTACTTTCCAGATATATAATTAATTTTGATTGGAAACTTGATAAAAACTAGTTATAAATAAACTCACTTAATACTTCATGGTAGATAAAAATGTCAAACTTGTTTAATGAAATAGATGAAGATCTTCGTCAGGAAAAACTCAAAAGTTTATGGATCCGATATCGCAGTGCTATTTTTGCTGCTATCATAACTGCTTCAGTTATTTTAATTTTCTCCGAGTCTTATAAATATTGGGCAAATTCAAAAATTGAGAAATCTGGAGTAATATTTTCACAACTGATTGAAAATATTGAAGAAAACAATTATGAGAGGGCTGAAATTAATATTAAAGAACTTTTACTCAGCGGAACGAATGAATATCAGAATTATGCGATGATACTGAATGCAGATCTGCTAGTGGGTCAAAATCAGTTAAAAACTGCTGAGGACTCATATGAAGAGATCATTCAAAATTCAAAGGGGCTACTAAAAGAAATAGCTCAACTGAAATTAGCTTATCTGAAAATAGATGCATCATCATATATTGAGATGAATGATATGCTGTCAAATCTTCTTTCAGAAGAAAATTTACTCCATTTGTTCGCAACAGAAGTATTGGCATTAAGTGCATATAAAGATGGCTCGTACGATCTTGGCATCAAACATGCTCAAAAGATTATTGATAGCAAAAGAACCACAACTGGAATGTATGATAGAGCTAATATGATGCTGAAGGTTTTTAATTCAAAAAAATAAATTTGATGTAAGATTGTGCTGATCAATTATAAATATAAATTACCGTTAAATATTTTACTTTTTTGCCTTTTAAGTACCCAATTATTTTCTTGTGAGAATTTTTTTCGAGGGAAAGAATATATACTTCCAGGAGAGCGTTATGAGGCTCTTTCAAATAATACATCAGATATTGTAGAGTTAGATAGAAACTTAACCCTTAGTTTATCACCTCCTATTCAAAATAAGCGGTGGAATTCCTCTGGAGGGAGTGGAATAAATAATAGTGGAAATATTCTTTATACTGATATTTTTCAGAAGAATTGGGAGGCTGAAGTTGGAATTGGAGGTAGTAAACAGAATATCCTTGTTATTGATCCAATTATAATTGGAGGTTTTGCCTACACCGTTGACTCTACAAATAATATAACAGCGATTGATATTTCAAATGGGAAAATTCACTGGAGAGAAGCTTTTTATCCTATTGAGGAAGATCCAGGAGAAGGTTTTGGAGGAGGGTTAGTTGCTGCGTCTGGTATTATATTCTTTGCCAATGGATTTGGAGACGTTTATGCAATTGATCCATTTAATGGAGGTATTATATGGCAAAAAAATATTGGAGTACCAATTAGATCATCTCCGATAGCCGATAATAAGTTAGTATATGTTCTTGGGGTTGATAATATCATTCATGCTTTTGACATTCTCACTAGTGAAAGAATATGGCAATATGAATGGTTCTCAGAAGCTGCTGGCTTTATTCAAACAAGTGATATGGCACTCTACAAAAATTTTCTTATAGTGCCCTACAGATCGGGAGAGGTTTTTGTTTTTGATGCATACAGTGGAAGAAGAATATGGGCAGATACTGTTAATAGAAAAAATATTACAAATTCATTATCTCAAATAAAAGATATAATTGCGAATCCTATTTTGCATAATGAGATACTTATATCTATTGGTTTTCAAGGAAGGCTTATTGCTAATAATATTAATAATGGTTTTCGTTTATGGGAGTTACCTATTTCAAGTGACATAACGCCACTAGCTACTGACGATTATCTTTTTACAATATCCCAAGAGAATGTTCTGTTTGCAATAGATATATCTAAAGGAGATATATTATGGACAAAGGATCTCAATAGCGAGTATAAATTGGACTCAGATGATAAACTTATTAGTAAACTTTTACTTAATAATGTGATACATGTATTTACATCATTTGGTGATATCATTAAGTTTGATGCTAGAGACGGAGCATTCATTGAAACTTTGAATAATCAAATAGAAAATTTGTCAATTCCACCTATTGTTGTTAATAAGAAATTATACGTAGTATCCAATAATGGTATATTAATCTCATATGAATGAAATAAACTATGACTCCACGAATTGTACTAGCTGGAAGGCCAAATGTTGGGAAATCAACTCTATTTAATAGATTCTATGGTCAAAAAAGGGCATTGGTATCGGATATATCTGGCTTAACAAGAGATTTTAGAGAAGAATTAATTCAATATAATGGCCTTGAATTCTATTTGATAGATACTGCAGGAGTATATGAGGCAAAATCTGATGATTTATCCCAATCAGTTGAGAGTAATGCACTAAAAGTTATCTCATCATGCGATCTTTGCCTATTGGTTGTTGACGGACGGATTGGCATCACACCAAAAGATATAGAGTTTTCGACTTATCTAAGAAAATCTGGAATAAAAACACTCACAATTGTAAATAAGTGTGAAAGTGGAACTGCAAGAAAAAATATATATGAATTTTATGAGTTAGGTTTTGGGGAGCCAGTATCAATTTCAGCTGAGCATAACATTGGGATGCTCGACTTAATCGAAAAAGTTAAAGAAAATGTTCCAATATCAATTAGATTGGAGAGTGAAAATGATGAAATAATGAAATTAGCAATTGTTGGTAAACCTAACGTTGGAAAATCAACTTTGTTAAATTCATTATTTGGAGAGAACCGAATGTTGACTGGTGATCAAGCTGGTATCACAAGAGACTCAATAGAAATTAATTGGGAATGGGATGGTCAAAAAATTATACTAATAGACACAGCAGGGCTTCGAAGAAGAAGTAGGGTTAATCAGCTTGTTGAGAAATTAACGTATGCAGACTCTCTTAAATCTATAAAATTTGCAGATGTAATTATATTACTCATAGATGCAGTAAATTTTATAGATAAACAAGATATGAGATTAGCTGACTATATAATTTCTGAGGGTAGAGCTCTGATTATAGTAATAAATAAATATGACCTTATAAAAGATAAGAAAGAATTCAATCGTAGATTAAATAATATTTTAACAACAAACCTCCCTCAACTTAACAACAATAATGTATTGAAAATTTCATCCGCTAATGGATCTGGTATTAAGAAAATGATGGTAAGGGTTGTTAGCTTAAAAGATGAATGGACTCAACGAATATCAACGGCAAAATTAAATAGTTGGCTTCGTGAAATTGTTCAAAAACATCAACCACCCGCAAAGTCAGGAAGAAGGATTAAGTTAAGGTATATAACTCAAGCCTCTGTAAAACCTCCAACTTTTGTTATTTTCTCATCACATCCTGAGTCAATTCCAAAATCTTATAAGCAGTATTTAATAAATGAGTTAAGGCAGTCTTTTAATTATTCGACTACTCCCATAAGGATCTATTTTAGAAAAGGTGAGAATCCTTATAGTAACTAAATAAATTATGTATTTTCATTATTCCATTTTTCATAAGAGATTAGCTCTGAGCTTGAAATATTTTCATTGAAGATAATATCAATAAAGAAGGCAGAAAGATCCTCAGGCTGTGTAAGTAAAAGTTTATTCTCTCCTGGGTAGGCTTTTAATCGAAGCTTTGTATTAACCTTACCAGGATCAACTAAATTGACTTTAATTTTTAGACTCCTAACTTCAGCTGCATAAGAGTAGGCAATTTTTTCAAGAGCGGCTTTTGTTGCAGAGTACAAACCCCAAAAAGGTTTTTTATCATTTATGATATCGGAGGTCATGAAAAAAATTTGTGGAGCATCAGACTTTTTGAGTAAATGCTCGAATACTTTTAAAATAATAATATTAGAAGTTAAATTAACTGAAAAAGTATCATTCCATTCCGACTCATCAATATGAGTAATTGGAGTGAGAGTTCCCAAAGTGGCTGCATTAAGGATTATTGCGTCTAGTTTATTGTATTTTTCACATAGCTTTTTTTCAAGTTCATGGATAAGTTGATAGTTCTTCAGATCTATTGGGACTAGCGTAGTTTTAGCATTATACTCACTTAGCAGTGTATCTAAATCTTCAAGTCCAGACTGGGATTGGCCTAAAGCAATAATATTTGCATCATTACTTCCATATGTAAAAGCGATTTGTTTACCAATTCCATCTGAAGCACCGGTAATGAGTATATTTTTATTCTTCAACTTATTTTTCAATTACAATTATTCCTCAAGGAGTGATAGCTGCTGAGTATGATTAGGTATTTGTTCTAAATCACTTAATTTTGTAGGATAATCGCCTGTAAAGCAATGGTCTGTAAATTGAGGGTTATTATCATCTCTTTTTTCTTGACCAAGAGCTTTATAGAGACCTCCAATAGACAAGAATTTAAGTGTTGTACAGCCAATAAAGTCACACATCTCTTCTAGGCTATGTGTAGCAGCAAGTAAACTACTTTGTTCTGGGGTATCTATACCGTAATAATCACTAAATTTGATAGGTGGAGATGCAACCCGCAAGTGAACTTCCTTTGCACCAGAATCAAACAGCATCCTCACAATTTTTATAGCAGTTGTACCTCTAACCAAGCTATCATCGATCAGTAGGATACTTTTATTTTTTACTACCAATGTGTTAGCAGAATGTTTTAATCTAACACCAAATTGCCTGATATTTTGAGTCGGTTCAATAAAGGTTCTCCCAACGTAATGGTTGCGAATTAATCCATAATCAAAATTAACTTTCGACTCTTCAGCATACCCAAGAGCCGCGGGAACACCAGAGTCTGGAACTGGGACAACTATATCGGGAACGATAGAATCCTCTTTTGAGAGATGCCTGCCAAGCTCTTTCCTAATATTATAAACACTTTTCCCACCTATAATACTGTGCGGCATTGAAAAGTAAACATACTCAAATATACATGGTCTTGCACTTACCCTTGGAAAAGGAAAATAGCTTTTTAATCCATCATCAGTAATTACAATAACTTCTCCATTTTCAATCTCTCTTAGGAATTCTGCACCGATTATATCTAATGCACATGTTTCGGAAGCTAATATATAAGACTCATCAAGCTTACCTAAAACGAGTGGCCTTATGCCCAGTGGGTCTCGTGCACCAATCAATTTTTTATTTGTTAAGGCAACTAAAGAGTATGCTCCTTCTAAGTGACCTATTGCATCTATAAATTTATCAATAAAATTTGTTTTATTACTCTTCGCAACAAGGTGAAGAATTACCTCCGTATCTGAGGTTGATTGAAAGATTGCACCGTCTGATACTAATTTATCATGCAGCAGGAGGGCATTCGTTAAGTTTCCATTATGACCGATTGCGAAACCTCCAGTTTCAAGGTCTGCGAATAAGGGTTGAACATTCCTTATAACTGTTTCACCTCGTGTTGAATATCTGACATGCCCAATTGCTGCGATACCAGACAATTTCTTCATTAAAGGTTTATTAGTGAAGTTATCACCAACTAAACCGAGTCTTCGTTCTGATTGAAATTTAGTACCATCATAAGATACAATTCCTACAGCTTCTTGCCCCCGATGCTGCAAAGCATGAAGGCCTAATGTAGTTAGCTCAGCTGAGTCATTATGCCCAAATACACCAAAAACACCACATTCCTCTCTCAGCTTATCATCAATCAATTTTTTATTCATTTAATTAGTACCTGGAACCTCTAATTGATCTAAGTCAGCATTTTCTTCTATACTGTCAAAATTAATTATTTCTATTAATTGGCTAGGATTTTCAGGTAGGTATGAAAATATTCTATCCTTGGAATTGGTTAAGTGGTCATGAAAAATAGATTTTTTAAGCCATTTTGGTTCATTATTGTCAAAGAGCCAAGTCATTGCAAGGAATAAAAGCATAATTATTAAATAGCCCCTTATAAAACCAAAACAAATACCAAATATCCTATCTAAAATGCCAATATTACTTTTTAATACGAGCTTCGATATTTTTGATGAAATAAAAGCACTTACAATTAATGTTACAATAAAAGTTATTCCAACAAGGATTGAATAAGCAAGCCAATCAGGTTGAAGGAGACCTTCCGCAAAATTTCGTGACTGATCATTGGTATAAGCTATGAAAGATGCCAATGTCGCAAAAACCCATGACAATATTGATAGTGTCTCCCTTGTAAACCCACGAAGCATAGAAAAAAAAGAAGATAGAAATACAAGAAGCAACATAATTGTATCAAAAAACGAAATAGAATTTGCCATACTAGCCCTGTTTAATTAGTCATTTATATTAATTTTGATTGGACCCACTGACTTACCTTTAATAAATTGGTCTAAATATTTATTATCTGAGTTATCAATTTCGGAGGCTTTTCCAGTCCAGATTACTTTACCTTTGTATAGCATCGATATATTATCTGCTATTTTTCTCGCACTTTCCATATCATGTGTAATAGTTATAGCAGTTGCACCTACTTCTCTTATTACTTCGTTTATTAGATTATTAATTATATCTGCCATTATTGGATCAAGGCCAGTTGTTGGTTCATCAAAGAAGAGTAATTCTGGATCTCTTGCGATAGCTCTGGCCAAAGCAACTCTTTTTTGCATTCCTCCAGATAGTTCAGATGGATATAGGTAAATGACAGATGGATCAAGACCGACTTTTTTTAATTTATCTGCGGCAAGGTCTTTCCAATCGCTATTTTTTGAAGACCTAGACTTTTCTATGCCAAAAGTTATATTTTCCCATACTGGTAAACTATCAAATAGAGCAGCACCTTGAAATAGCATCCCAATCCTACTGTGAAAATCAATTTTCTTTCGGCTCTTTTCATTTAATAGAAAACCATCGTAATAGATTTCCCCACTATCTGGCTTCAGTAACCCGAGTATAGATTTGATTAAAACTGATTTACCTGTTCCTGACCCACCTATTATTACCATGGATGTATTTTTTTCAACTTCTAGATTCAATTCATCAAGTACTTTTTTATTTCCGAATGATTTTGATAATCCTTTTATTTTGATAATTTTATTCATACTTTGCTCTAACTTGTAAATACTATCGAAGTTAAAATATAATTTGCTGCAAGTATAAGTATAGAGGCCGAGACAACTGCTTGCGTGGTTGACTTCCCAACACCTTGAGCACCTCCAGTTGAATTATATCCATGATAGCATCCCATAAAAGCAACTATGAAGCCAAATACGGCAGCTTTAATAAGGCCGGAAGCCACATCTTTAAATTCAATTATATCAATTGTATTTTTTATGTAACTTTGCTCTATAAATCCAAGACTTTTGGTGCCGACTACAAATCCGCCCATGATTCCAATAATATCTGCAATAATAACTAATATAGGAAGTGAAATTAGAGCCGCAATAACCCTTGGTACAACAAGATATTTCATTGGGTTTGTTGATAGTGTAACTAGAGCGTCAATTTGCTCTGTTACTCGCATAGTAGCAATCTCTGCTGAGATGGATGCTGAAACTCGTCCTGCGAGCATTAGACCTGCAATAACGGGACCTAATTCTCTTGTTATTCCCAGTGCTACAATTGATGCAACTATATTTTCAGCATTAAATCGAGATCCTCCAATATATATTTGCAAAGCTAATACACCACCTGTAAAAAAAGCTGTTAAACCAATTACAGGCAAAGAATTGTAACCTATCTTAATTATTTGATTTTTCAGTGATTTAAGATAGAAAGGTGGGGTAAATAGGCAGATAATAAAATCATAGAAAAATATTGCTATATTACCAATCACACTTAACATGGTTAAAGTATATTTACCGATAGTAAAAGGAATAATATTTAATAATTTAAGCATATTTGTAAATTTTCCTGATTCTTGTATTTAAGCGTGTCAGAATCTCATAACTTATTGTATCAGCATTTTCTGATAATTTATCAATATTTTGATTTGATCCAATAATTTCTATAAATTCACCACGCTGCATTTTGTTTCTGGGTAACTGTGATATATCTATTGCGATTATATCCATTGAAACTCTTCCTAAAATCGGAGTTGGTATACCATTATAAAAGAATTGGCCACCACTAGAAGTGCTTGTAGAGCTAAGTGACCTTGGGATACCATCCGCATAGCCTATTGAGATTAATGCAATTCGCATATCTTTTTCTGCTATGTAGGTTGCCCCATAACCAATTGTTGAATTTTTTTGAATATTTTTTATTTGAATAACAGGTGCATATAATTTGATTACAGGTTTTATTTCTAATATATTTTGTATACTTTCGTATCCACCATATAAACCAATACCTGGTCTGACCATCTCGAGATGGAATCTGCGGTTTCTTATTATCCCCGCAGAATTTGCAATACTTCTATTTTTCTTCTTAAATGATTTACAAATTTCTAGTAATTGTTTCAGTTGATTTTCCGGCATTAGGGATAGTTTTTCTTCTGCTGAGGCTAGATGGGACATAATCAAATTAATATCTAAATTATATTTACTTATTTGAAAAGCCATTCCCTTATCAAATCCCAGTCTTGAAAAACCTGTATCAAAATGGATCGCTATGGGGAATTGCTTCTTTTGTTGAACATAATCATTATATTCATTTAGTTCTTCCATAGAACCAATTACAGGGGTTAAGTTATATTCCTTATAATACTCAACTGTATGAGGCATTAGTCCATTCAATACATATATTATAATATCCGGCGTGGTCAGATTTTCTCTTAGAGATATACCCTCGTTTAAATCAGAAACAAAGAAATATCTGCAGCCTGCATTATAAAGTGTATTTGAGATTGTTTTGATACCCAAACCATATGCATTTGCTTTTACGGTAGCGGCGCAGACAGAAGGGCTAACATATCTGGCGATAGATTTATAGTTCTCAGTTAGTGCGTGTAAATCTATTTCAAGAAAAGCTGTATAATCCATTTCCCTCATAGTTTTAGTCACTTTAGTCATCAAAATTTAAAATAATCTAGATTATTTATTCAAAACGCTCAGGCAGTTTGTCATTTGCAGTATAATCACTAAATCTTGTAAGTGAACCATCAAAGTGCATTTTTATAGTATTTGTTGGTCCGTGACGATTCTTGCCAAGTATTACTTCGGCAAGTTGATGGACCTCTTCCATAGCTTCTTGCCACTGAAGATATTCTTCAGTTCCAACCTTTGGTTCTTTTCGTGTTAGGTAATACTCTTCCCTATATAAAAACATTACAATATCAGCATCTTGCTCAATTGAACCAGACTCCCTAAGATCAGATAGCTGAGGTTTCTTATCATCTCTATTTTCAACTTGTCTGGATAATTGAGATAGGGCAATTATTGGTATATTCAATTCTTTTGCGAGCGCCTTCAATGTTTGTGTTATTTCTGATAATTCCTGAACTCTATTTTCGTTATACCTTCTATTTGAAGATGTAAGTAATTGTAAATAGTCAATAATTAGGAGTCCTAAATTATTCTGTCTTTTGAGTTTTCGGGCTCTTGCAACTAATTGTGAAATACTGATTCCACCGGTTTCATCAATATACAGGGGTATATCCTGCAACTTCCTCGCGACGTCTATTAATTTATCGTATTCATATTTATTTATATTACCTCTTCTTATCTTTTCAGATTGAACTTCTGTTTGTTCAGAAATAATTCTTGTAGCTAACTGTGAAGAGGACATCTCCAAGGAGAAGAAACCAACTACAGCTCCATCAAGAGGCTTTCCATTTCCTGACTCACGATCATCTATTTTATATTTACTTGCTATGTGAAATGCAATATTGGTCGCGAATGCTGTTTTTCCCATTGAGGGCCTGCCAGCTACAATGAGTAAATCTGATGATTGAAGTCCCCCTAATAGTTCATCAAGATCTTTAAAGCCCGATGCTATACCCGACGTATTACCATCCCTGTTGTAAGCATTTGCAGCAGTATCAATCGCTTCTGTTAATGCAGTAGAAAAATCTTTAAAATCACTTCCATATTTTTCACTTTCTGCAAGTCCATAGAGCTCTTGCTCTATATACTCTACATGATCAAATGGAGATAGCTCAGGCGGAGGAGAATAAGACACATTCACAATTTCATTGCCAATATTAATTAAATTTCGCCACGTATATAAATGATAAATTATTCTGGCATATTCTCCAATATTAATTATAGATGTATTTTCAGCAGCTAATTTTACTAGGTATTTTCCACCTTCAAGATCATTAAATCTTTCATCTTGGTCAATTAGATTTTTCAAAGTAATGGGAGAGGCGAGTTTATTTGATAAAACTAGCTTAACAATTAATTCATATATAACTGCATGAACATTTTCATAGAAATGTTCTGGTTTTAGATAATTAGAGATTCTATCAATTAAATCATTATTTATTAGCAAAGCCCCAAGCAGTTGCTGCTCGGCCTCAATATTATGAGGCATTTGCTTATAATCGAGATCATCTAAATTCTTGGATATATTTTGAATATTTAAGGGCATAAGCTATCAATAATTATTTTATATTTTTAATATATTAGATATATTTAGAGCTCCTCAAATTTTTTTTATTTATACAACATAATCCACATTTTATAAAAAATGATAAAACATTAAATAAAAATTACTTGACTAATATTTTATTATTCTTCCTTCTTATTTGCCTCATCCTCTGTAATATCTGCATCCAAATCTGGAGTATTTTCTGTATCTGGGTCAACATCTTGACTATCATCAATGTTAATTTCTACTCCCTCTTCAAATACATCAACAACACTATCAATTTCAGTATTTTCTATATCCAAATTATTTAGTGGACCTTTTTCTTGCAAATCAGCCTCTTCGGTGGTTCTTGCAATATTGAGTTTTATAATGACTGATACTTCAGGATGAAGATCTATTCTAACATCAACTATCCCAAGTGCTTTTATTGGTTCTACTAAAGAGACTTGATTTCTTGTGATTTCTGGAATTCCATCATCAGAGAGTATATTTGCAATATCTCTGGTTGTAACCGACCCAAATAATTGGCCATTTTCACCAGCTTGGCGAATAACAACAAATGTTTTATTATTTATACTTCCAGACAGCTTTGCTGCACTTGCCATTTCTTTATCATTCTTCTTTCGAATTTCAACAGATTTTGACTCAAAATACTTTAAATTATCATCAGTCGCTCTCAAGGCTTTCGCTTTTGGTAATAGAAAATTTCGAGCGTAGCCATTTTTTACGTTAACTACGTCACCTAACTGGCCTAGTTTCTCTATTTTTTCAAGTAATATAATTTTCATATTTATCTCCTTTTTTTAATTATATCTCTAAGATTCTTCTTATAATTCAATATTCCAAGAATTGTTATAGGAATGATGAAAGGTATGAAGATTAGAACTATTGTGTATAAGGCTGTTAAAATCACAGGTCGAAGCCTTATATCTTTTGTAACGTTGTGAAGGATGGAAAGCCCACATATTGAGTATCCAACTAATATTGAAAAGGTAATTGAAATGGATATAATCTGAAATATGCCACTTGTTAGATATGACAAAACCATAATTAGTAAAAGAGCGTAAATATAAGTAGTGGGTAGATTTATTTGATCAAAATTTGGCCAAGGTCTATTTAAATAGCCCCATAAACTAGCCAATTTTAGGCTAATCCATAAGTTGCATATAAATATAAAAATCCAAAAAATAACGAATAAGACAGGTAAGCTCGCTGATATAAGTTCTATTGTATTTAATTGAATTGCCTGCTCAAGATCAGGTCGTATCTGATATACATTTGAATAAATAGACGTTATCGCGGCCTGATAATCACTAAAATTAGTGCCTAAAAATAATACACCAATGATTGCTAAAACCATCGATGTGATCAAAATCTTTGAAATAAGATAGGAGAGGGGGTACCAGGCGATATCTTCTGTTTCATCTGATAATTTCCTATTTAGGTTAATCAAATAAGTAAAATATATTGCAGGAATGGCAAAAATCGTAGAGTACAAAACTACTTGAGTTAGCCCGAATAATTTAAAAGTCTGATAATATATCAGTAACGATGAGAGGACAGCAGTCAGAGCTGAAATTTTCCAACTATAAATTATCCCAATCAAATATAGGGGTAATGGAGATGCATAAAATAAAATAAATAGTATGCCGGCATTACCAGATAATGGATATAAAAAAAACAAACATTGCAATAAAACTGCAATTAAAATTTGGCTGTATTGTGATTTTATCATATTGCTGTCCCGCAAAATTGCGGTTAGGGCTTATTTTGCCCAACCAATTATTATTTATCTCAGTAGGTATGGTAGTAAACCTAAGAACCGTGCTCTCTTTACTGCGATTGCTAATTCTCTCTGTTTTTTTGCAGAGACAGATGTGATCCTACTTGGAATCATCTTTCCTCTCTCAGATATATATTTTTGGAGTAGTTTTACATTTTTATAATCAATAGGAGGGGAATCAGGTTCCGATAAAGGACAATTACGTGAGTTTCTGAAATAAGGTTTTTTTGTTGTTTGTGGAATTAACATTATATATTCCTATTCACTTGAATCATGATTTTTATGTTCCATCATAACGGATGGTCCATCATCAAATTTATCAACTTTTATTGTTAAATGTCTTAATATATTTTCATTAAGGCTTATTTGTCTCTCTACTTCATTTAGTGCATTAACTGGTGCATTAATATTCATTAATGTATAGTGCGCTTTTCTATTTTTTTTAATTTTATATGCAAGCTGGCGTAACCCCCAATATTCAATCTTGTCAATTTTTCCACCTTCTTTTTTTATTAACTCTTCTATCGATTGAGTTATAGCTTCAACTTGTTGAGTGGTAATATCCTGACGAGCCAAATAAACATGTTCATATAACGGCATTACTATTAAATCCTATTCCTAAAATATTTTGTAACTAACAATATAATTCGTTACTTATTATTGTTTTCATAAAAAAATATCATTGATAACTTAATCCACATTCTGCTTTAAGTATATTTTAATATAAAATAATAGTAGATTACTATAATGAAGTAAAAAATATTGCAACAAAAAAGGTGTATTTGTGTCAAATTTATTAGTTTTTCCGGGGCAGGGTAGTCAATTTGTTGGGATGGGTAAAAGTTTTTCAGAAAATTTCAAAGTATCTAAAAATGTATTCGAAGAGGTGAATGAATCACTTTCTTTAAATCTTACAAAAATTATGTGGGAAGGCGATTTAATAGAGTTGACAAAAACTGAGAATGCACAACCGGCATTAATGGCTGTTAGCATAGCAATGTTGAAGGCTATAGAGAATGAAGTTGGTATCAATTACGATAAAGTTTTATTTATGGCAGGGCACTCTCTCGGAGAATACTCAGCACTTGTGGCAGCAAATTCTCTTAAACTTGATGTTGCAGCAAAATTACTGAAGATAAGAGGGCAGTCTATGCAAAAGGCTGTTCCCATAGGTCAAGGGGCAATGGCTGCTATAATAGGAGCTTCAATAGAACAAGTTGAAAATCTAGCGACAGAAATCAATAGTATTTATCCCGAATACGTCTGCGATATTGCGAATGATAATGCCCCCGGGCAAGTTGTAATAAGTGGTCATAGTGTTGCAATTGATAAGGCAATTGAGCTAGCATCTAATTTTGGATCAAGAAAAGCAATGAAATTACCTGTTAGTGCACCATTCCACTGTTCCTTAATGCTAAAGGCGGCTGAAGAAATGATGGAAGCATTTAGTGAAATTAATATAAAAGATCCCACTATCCCAATAATTTCAAATATTACGGCTGGAATTGAGACCTCAAAAGAGAAAATAATTGAATTATTAATTGAGCAGGTTACAGGAAGAGTGAGATGGACTGAAACTATTCTTTTTGCAAAAGATAATAATATAAATACAGTATATGAAATAGGTGCAGGCAAAGTTTTGTCTGGTTTAGTAAAAAGAATAGATGGAACATTAAATTCAATTTCTATAAACGACCCTAGCCAGATTGATAACTTCGAGCTAAATTAAATAAAAAAGGAAAAATGATGGTATCTTTACAGGGAAAGACGGTATTACTTACGGGCTCAACAGGAAGTCTTGGAAGTGCAATCGCAAAAAAGTTATCTTCAGCTGGCGCAAGAATTGCACTATCTGGTACAAATAAAGAAAAATTAAATAGTCTTCTAGAGGAGTTAGGTCCAACCCATAGCTCTTTTCCGTGTGATTTATCAAAATTTGATGAAATTGATAATCTATCTGACAGCGTCATCGAAAATTTTGGCTCTATTGACATACTAATAAATAATGCAGGTATAAAGAAAGACGATTTGCTAATTCGGATGAAGGATGAGGACTGGTTCGATGTAATGACAATTAACTTAAACTCTGTTTATAAGTTAACAAAAAATATTACAAAACATATGTTCAAAAAGCGAAGTGGTAAGATTATATCAATATCATCTGTAGTAGGCTTTGCTGGAAATCCAGGGCAGACAAATTATGTATCTTCCAAAGCTGCAATTGTTGGCTTTACAAAATCACTTGCAATGGAGGTCGCAACTAGGGGCGTAAACGTAAATTGTATAGCGCCGGGTATGATCGAATCAGATATGATTGACTCATTAAATGAAAAGCAAAGAGAGAATATATTGTCCAGAATACCAATGGCTAAATTGGGTAGCCCAAATAATATTGCTGATGCGTGTATATTTCTTGGAAGTGAAATGTCGGATTACATTACGGGCCAAACGATACATGTTAATGGTGGAATGGTAATGTTGTGAGTATTATATTTCAATGGAAAGTTAAATTTTTTAATTGTAGTTAAATATTTATAAATATATTAATTGTTAAATGAAGAAACTTAAATAACTAATAGGGGTAAAAAATGAGTGATATTGCTGAACGCGTAAAAAAAATAGTAATTGGACATCTCGGAGTTGAAGCAGATAAAGCTGTAGAAAAAGCGAGTTTTATTGATGATCTTGGTGCAGATAGTCTAGATACTGTTGAACTAGTTATGGCATTTGAGGAAGAATTCAATTGTGAAATTCCAGATGATGCAGCAGAAACTATTCAAACTGTTGGTGATGCCATATCATTTCTTGAAAAACAGAAATCTTAATTAAGCAATCATGAGACGCGTAGTTGTCACTGGGTTGGGTTTAGTAACTCCTTTAGGAGTTGGGGTCGATTATGTCTGGAGTAAGCTAATTCAGGGTGTATCTGGAATAGATCACATATCTTCCTTTGATACATCAGATTTGCCAGTAAAAATAGCAGGACATATCCCACGTGGTAATGAAATGGGGCTTTATAACCCCGATGATTATATGGAACCCAAAGAGCAGAGAAAAGTAGATGATTTTATAACATATGCTATTTGTGCTTCAGATCAAGCGATAAAAGACTCTGGATGGCTTGCGGATACCTATGAGAAACAAATAAGATCCGGGGTTCTAATCGGCTCAGGTATTGGTGGGCTTCAGGGTATTGAAGAAGCTGCTATAACGTTAAAAGAGAGGGGTCCAAGACGTATCTCACCTTTTTTCATACCAGGACGTTTAATAAATCTGGCATCAGGACAAGTTTCAATTAAAAATCAATTTAAGGGTCCAAATCATGCTGTTGTGACAGCATGCTCAACAGGTTCACACGCAATAGGAGATGCTGCTCGCTTAATTTCCTATGGTGATGCTGATATTATGGTTGCCGGAGGAACTGAGTCTCCATTATGTAGACTTTCAATTGCAGGGTTTGCAGCTTGCAGAGCTTTAGCATCAAATTTTAATGACTCTCCAAGTCTTGCCTCTCGTCCTTTTGATGAAGATCGAGATGGTTTTGTAATGGGTGAGGGTGCCGGCTGTGTTGTTCTAGAAGAATATGATCATGCCATTAAAAGGGGTGCCAAAATTTATGCAGAGGTAAAAGGCTATGGATTATCTGGTGATGCTTATCATATCACCTCCCCATCAGAAGATGGTGATGGAGGATATAGGTGTATGAAAGCGGCAATTAGTAATTCTGGAATGGATGTTACCGATATAGATTACATAAATGCTCATGGTACTTCAACACCAGCTGGTGATGAGATTGAAATTAAAGCAGTAGAAAAATTATTTGGTGATCATTCAAAAAACCTAATGATGTCATCAACAAAGTCATCCATCGGTCATCTTCTAGGCGCCGCCGGAGCAGTAGAGGCGATATTTTCAATAATGGCTATTAATAAAGGCGAAATACCTGCTACCTTGAATTTAAAAAATAAATGTACAAATACAAAAATAAATCTTGTACCATTAATACCAATTAAAAAAACTATAAATAGTGCTCTTAGCAATTCATTTGGTTTTGGTGGAACTAATGCAACTTTGATTTTTTCAAGGATTTAATAGAATAATTTATAAATGAATAATGAATTAATACGTCGTAAAGGACTTTTGTTAATTATATCATCACCTTCCGGTGCAGGAAAAACAACTTTAACAAGAAAACTAATATCGGATTTAAGTGATACTGTTTTATCTGTGTCAGTTACAACGAGGCAGAAACGAAGCAACGAAGAGGACGGTCTTCATTACTATTTTATAGATGATAAATCTTTCGATAAAATGATTAAAGAAGATAATTTGTTAGAGCATGCAAACGTTTTTGGGTACAATTATGGCACACCAAAGGATAGAGTAATTGAGTCCATTCAGTCTGGTAAAGATGTTGTTTTTGATATTGATTGGCAAGGCGCAAGTCAACTCAGAGAGAATTTTAAAGATAACATTGTGTCAATTTTTATACTACCACCATCTGCTACTGAATTGATGAGTAGGCTCATAAAGAGGGATCAAGACTCATTCGATACTATAAAAAATAGATTAAATGCAGCTTATGACGAAATAAAACACTGGAATGAATATGATTATGTAATCATAAATGATAATCTAAAAGAGTCTTATGAAGAATTGAAAGCAATAATATTATCCGAAAGAATAAAAATAACAGTTTCAAACAAGTCTAAGATTGAAACGCATGTAAATAAACTCTTGGAAGACTTATCAGATAGATTAAGTAGTAGTTAGCCTTTTTCGTACAGGTATGAAAGCTTAATATAATCCTCTACAGAGAGATCTTCCGGCCTTAGATCCGGATTTAGTTTATACTTCTTGATAAGATTTTCTTCAGAAATTATATTTTTTAGTGAGCTTTTTATTTTTTTTCTTCTTTGCCCAAAAGCCAAGCGTGTTATTTCTTGAACTACCTCAATATTAGGTCTTAAAGAACTATTTAAATAGTTAAAAGTTACCACAGAGGAATCGACTTTGGGCGCAGGATAAAAACATTTGGCCTTAAGATCAAAGGATACTGCACATTCATACATATATTGAGATATAATTGATAATCGACCATATGTTTTTGATTTTTTCTTGGCAATAATCCTGTTTGCGACTTCTTTTTGAAACATCAGTGTCATTTTATCAAACTTTGGATCTGTATATTGGTACAGCAGTAATTTTGTTAAAATCTTAGTTCCAATATTGTATGGTAGATTGGATATTATTCTTATTTTCTTTTCAGTTAAGGAGGCAAAGCTATAATTCATGACATCTGCATTGATAATTTCAATTTGATTTGGATACATTACTTGTAATTTACTTAAAATTGGAATAAATTTTTTATCTTTCTCTATTAATAAAACCTTTCTAGCACCTAGCTTGAGTAAAGATCTGGTTAACCCGCCAAGCCCAGGTCCAATCTCTATTACTAAGTCACAATCCTGAGGATCAATAGTCAATGCGATTTTCTTAAATATATTCTCATCGAAAATAAAATTCTGGCCTAATTTTTTATTCGGCCTGATATCAAAGTCTTCTAATAGTTTTTTATATTCTGAAATCTTTGAAGTTTCCTTTTGAATGGTTTCTTACCATAGAATTTGCCATATTTATTGCTCTTATTAAACTCTCTGGATGGGCCTTTCCAGTCCCGGCCAATAGATATGCTGGACCATGATCAGGAGAGGTTCTAAGTGTCGTGAGTCCTAAAGTAATATTAACAGCAGAAAAAGGTGATATTGTTTTTATCGGAATGAGCGCTTGATCATGGTACATACAAATGACGGCGTCATAAGTACTTAAATTATTCTCATTAAATAAACTATCCGCAGAGAACGGACCAGATATATTCATCCCTGTTTTTTGTAATTCCAAAATTGCTGGTTCTATAATTTTTATTTCCTCCATACCACAGAGTCCACCATCTCCAGCATGGGGATTAAGTCCAGTTAGGAATATCTTTGGGTTGGATATTTGAAAATAATTTTTTAAACTATTTCCTAAAATTTTAGAGGTTGTGATAATAAGTTCTTTTGTGATTGTATTTGAAACCTTCGCTAACGGAAGATGCCTTGTCAGTGGAACAACTTTAAGTTTATCACTTGCAAGGAGCATTACTGGAGTTTTATTATTGTCTAAGAATGAAAATAATTCTGTTTGACCATGATATTGGCACCCAAGATATGATAGTGACTTTTTATTAACCGGGTTTGTGACAATAGCAGAAATCTTATTTTCAGATATTTTTTGTCTGGCACATACTATTGAGTCAATAATAAATTGATTATTTTTTTTATCATATTGCCCAATCTTTTCTTCAAATATTGGTATATCATAAACCATTAGGGCATCACTATTTTTGCTTACATTATAGTTATTTAAATCATTAACCTTTTTTGTTTTTATCTTAATTTTTAGTATCTCTGCTCTTCGCTGCAATAGATCATCACTTCCAAAATATATAAAGTTTGGTAGTTTTAGTTGATCTCTTAAAGCCCAAGATAGAATAGTAATATCTGGAGATATTCCAGCTGGATCACCCATGGTCAATCCAATTGGTAAATTCTGATTATTTGTTTTTATATTCAATATTTGAGTCCTGTATTATGTCACGTAATATTTTTGTCGAGTAATTATCAAGTTGGTCTGCTATGAGGATATTTTCAATGACTTTATTAGTTAATGATTTTTTTGGGGTACAGTTAATATATATTTTTATTTGCTCCATATCAGCTTGAGGTGGAAAAAGGAAAGTATTGAGATTATATCTAATCATCGTATTGAATGGCTCTTCTATTTCATCTATTGAGATATCAATTCTATCTTGGATATCAATATTAGTCTTGTCTTTGTAAGAAAAAAGGTTCTGTGAACAGCTTTGAAAGTTATTTTCTATATCATTAACTAGGTCCATTAACTCCATTGGATCTATATTCTCATTACTCAGGGTCATTGTTTGAATATGAAATAGTTCTCTTTCCAATAATGAATTCCTGTATTTATCAATATCTTCAAGAGTAACATTGGCTAATCTCACATATTTTCTTCCAATATAATCTTGCCATAGCTTTCTAGACTTACGCTGGTCGATTATTGTTTTCGGGTCGACGCCTGCTTCAGTTAATTGGTCGGCATATTCTTCATAGCTTGCTCCTTGTGCTTTGAGTGTATCATCTAAAGTAATTATTATCTGCTCATCACTATAAGATAATCCAATTTTTTCAGCTTCGCTTTTCATTATAGCCTCGTCAACTAATTCCTTGAGAGCAGCCCTTGAAATTACGTCTCGTTCTGCATTCGGATTTACAAATTTAATGTATTTTGACCTTTCCTGAAAATCAGTTTCTATGATCGGTAAGCCATTCACAAGCAAAATTATTTTTGAAATAATTTGCGATTTTACTGTATTAGTTAGCAATATGAATAAGATTATTGCAAATACTATAACCTTATTCTTGTAAATAGTTTTAATACCCATGGAGATAATTTTATTGAATTGGTGCGGTTTTTAACTCAAAGTTTAAGAGTATGGACTTATCTTTCTTTATATCCCGGTCAGTAAATAAGTTTTCTCTGTAAACAATATCAAAAGATAAACATTCATCATCAAAACGAAGGCCAATTTGATTATTAAGAAAATTATTTGACTCTAAGTTGTAGACACCCTTTGAGATCATAGACCAATCCCTTGTTAGCCCGAACTCTAAATAGCCTGACATTTCTTCTAAATCAACATCATTATTATCATTACCATCATCATTTAACCAGTTTGCATCGGCTTTTATTTCTGTATAATTAAAGCCAAGGTTAAGACTTTTTTTATTTTGGAAGTTCATATTTAATTCATTAAATTGATTTTTTTTGAATGCTCCGTCAAATCTTGTTTTGTAATCAAATTGTAATGAGTCATTAAGATTATAAGATAACGAGCTTACTATATCTGAATGGTAATTATTGGTACCCGAGTATTTCTTTCCTGAGTAAGTATTATCACCGTCTAAATGATAAGATTTCCCTATCGATGCACTAAATAGACCACCAAGCCTATCTTGAAGATCATAACCCAATCCAATAGACATTTTATTACCAGAGTCAATTTTATCATAACCATATGAACGATTTGTTTCAAATAAGTTCAAAGAATTAAAGTTTATAGTTCGCGAGTCTTCATTAAGTAAATCACTATCTGTATCTTCTTTCCCAATATAAGAATAACTTAACTTTGGTTCAATAATTTGCTTTCCTATACTACTATTCTGAAAGAAGGGCCATGAGGTCTGTATTGCAGCTTCAGGAGTGAACCTCGAGTGATCTGTAAATTCATTATCAGATTCATCATAGGTGCTAAAATAGTCACCCTTTAAGCCAATATATGGCTCAAAAACCACTCCATTTTTCATAATATTTCGATCTTCCCATGAAATTTCTGTGGTTAGCCGAGTTTGATCATCTCCACTGTTTCTATGCAGACTTGAAATTTGTGCATCTAAATTTACTTGACCCATAAAAGGAAGATTATTGAATTTATATTCATAATCTAGCTGGGGAAGAAGCTTTGCTTGCCGAGTATCACTATCACTTAATAGATTATGAAAGCTAATTGCTTGTAGATTTATATAATTTTGGTTATTTGTACCTGACAAGAAAAGGTTTGAGTTATATTTTGTTCTATCGTCTAATCCATATTTTCTCATGTAAGTATCATCACTGGCAAATGTTGCATTCCAGCCCCAATTTACATTGTCACTTATAGGTAAATATGCATTTGTTTTAAGGCCAGCTCTGAATCTTTTATTTCCTGGTGCTATATCCATTGGATTAGCTTGATAAATAAAGCTCGGATTTAAACTAAATTTGCCACCAGTATCAGTTACTTTTCTATATTCTAAATCAATTAAAGGACCTTGTTTAGAGGTCAAAAATGGTGTGATAGTTACATCACTGGTATCATCAAGTACAAATAAGTAAGGTATTTTAACAGAATGTCCATAGAAATTTGAAAAAGAGTATGTTGGTAGTAAATAACCAGATTGACGTTTGACAGACAAATCTGGATAACTAAAATAAGGAAGTTTGAGAAGAGTTTTATCAAATAACTTGAATTTTATATTCTGAAAAACGAACTTTTTATTTTGCTCATCATGTGTTACGACGTCTGCTTCAAATTCCCATGTGTATGGACATGTTTTACCATCTTTCATATCGTTACAAAATGTATAGCCTGCATTTTTAAAAATATTTTTATTTCCAAAATCTACATCGCCACTTTCCGATCTAATTTTTGTTCCATCATTCAGAACAATTTTTACACTTTCAATAAATCCTTGTTTCAATTGGTTGGATAACATTATACGTTCAGCGTTAATTTGTACCTCACCTTTTTCCGTCATTGTCACACTTCCTGAGGCAATAACTTGATCAATATCCTGAATATATGTTATTTTATTTGCTTCAACAATGTAGGTTTTATAAAATAATTTTGCATTACCCTCAGCAGTTATATTATTACCGTCATTATCATAATACAAATTATCCGCTTCAAAATAGATAGAAGAATTATCATTTGAGCTATCAACCGACTCAGCTAATAATCTTTTTTCAAGTTGAAATGAGCACATTACAACAATTACAAAAACTACTAAAATATTTTTACAAATTATTTTCAACATTAACCGTCTTCTTGACTAATCAAAACTTTTATACTTATTAAAATTATGGTTATTATATGCCACCAAGCTCCTAATAATGGGTTAAATATTTCATTTTCTGATAGTATAAATGACACATAGTTTGTGGTAAAGAGCAAAAATCCAACAATAATACCCGATAATACCATAAAGATAACATGCTTTACACGAAATAATTTAACAGAAAAGCATGCAGCAACTAGTACCATTGAACACAGCAGAGCGGGGAAGGCAATTAAAAAATTGAGATTTACTGTATGTTTTACAGGATTGATACCATTTTGATTTAATCTTTTTATAGTACTGAAAATTGTCCATATGGATTGATCACTATTTTTTAGAACATCTTCAAGAATAATAAGCTCATTAGTTTGTGTCTCAATTGTAAAAATTTCTTGAAAAGTCTTAGTATTTGATGCGGATGTGATCCATGCTTTTTCAAGAATCCAAGAGCTTTTATCAAATATTGCATATGCGCTATCAACTCTTTCAGTAATCGAATAATTTTTATCATACTGAATAAAAGTTGCATTCAATAGAGTTAAATGTTGGGGTAAGACCTTTTTAGAATATACAACAAGAGGACCACGAGAGTTACTTTGTGATGACCAAAAGCTTGCATCTTCTTTTGTTAATAATGATCCTAGAGTTTCATCGGTTACGCTCTGTTCTAAATCAATATATTTATTCTTGAGGTTTATTCCTGCAGGATTTAGAGAGAGAATTGTAATAAATCCAATGATCAATGTTGAAATAATACATGGTAATAATATTTGCCAGATTGATAGCCCTGAGGATTTTGCAACGGTCAGCTCACTATTTTTGGATAATCGATTGAAAAATAACATAGTGCCAAAAAGTATTATTAAAGGAAGAAAATCCTCGCATGTATTGGGTAATTTTAAAATTGACAATCTAAGTATTATGAAAATACTTGAATTTTCTGCATTTTCTAACTCTTTAGATATTTCAGCAATATCAATTAAGAAAATACATATTCCAAATATTAGTAATATAAGAAAAGTTGAAGATAAAAACTGTTTCACTAAGTATCTAGTATAGATTTGCATTTTTAATCTTTCTTTCTCTGTGCATAATGGAAAAAATATATAATAAATAGAGCAATATTACAGATATTGGAATGGCGTAATGGATTAAATATAGTTCATAATTTTTGATTTTAGAGGAAATCGATATACCTAGTATTTTCAATAATAAGCATGATCCAGCGACATAAACAATATAGCGCGATTTTAGTAATCTAAAATTCAAATCTTTTTGAAGAAAAAATAAAGCAATAAACACAAATGATATCGTGTAAAGGGGATTGGATAATCTTATATGGGCTTCATTTCTATACTGTATATTGCGATGGATTTCCTCTGCGGGGACGTTTATTGGATTTAATAATTCACCAATTGATTTTTCAGAGGGTTTAAAATAAACTTTTTGTGCAGTTGTAACCACGTTCGATAAGTTAATAGTATAACTTTCAAAACTAATTATTTCCATATCTTCGCCAAGAAGATCTTTGTTTGCATTAAAAATTTTGCCGTCGGTCATTTCGAGTAAGATTTGATTATATAAACTATATAGTTTTGCTTTTTTTGCAGAGTAGGTAACCATATTTTTTCTGTCTGATGCATCATTTATTATCACGCCAATAAAATCTCCATTCTCATTCCTGTCAGCTACAAAAATTGTAAAATCTTCATCAGGATGTATAAATTCATTTTCTTGAAAGGAACCACTTATAATATCAGATTTTATAGTAGTTATCTTTTCCCGAAAATTTTGCATAGACCATGGTGTGATATAAATACTAAACAGATATATCAGTAAAGTAACTAGAATAGATATTTTTAGAAATGGTAGTGTTTTTTGATATGGTGAAATCCCAGAAGAGTTCAGTATAACTAGTTCCGAGTCTCTTATCATTTTATCCATGACAATAACGGAAGCTATGAGGAGAGAGGATGGGGCCATTAAACTTAGAAGCCAAGGATAAAGTAGTGATGTTAATGATAGAAAATCAAATATTGATCTATCTTTTTCAATTATTAATGGGATATATCTTAAAGTTTGAGTTATCCATGCAAGAGAGGTCATTATAGTTACGATAACTATAAATATTACAAGAATATTCTGAAATATATATCTGTTAATGTTTCGCATTAAATTAATTAGCTTTTGAAATGCAAATTTAATAATTTCATTTATAACAATATTTAACTAAAATAAATAGTATTAATAAAAATATGGCAATAAAAAGGTTTATTCATGAAAATTTCATTCGTTAATTTTGGTATAGAAGCTAGCGGCTCTATCGTCATTTTCTTTTCTGATAAAGAGGGTTTATTTATTACTGAAAAGTCAGAAAATGATAAAAACATTTCAAAATTATTTCAGACAAATACAAAACTATCCAAAGATAAGATAATACAAAGCAAAATATTAGATGTTATTAGCCCACATTCAAATGATTACGATAGAATAATTTTTTTCAAGCTAGAGAATATAATAAATTTAAATGAGAATGATTGGATAAAGATTGGAGGAAAAGTCTCTGGGTATCTAGCTCAAAATAATGTTTTGGATGTATCTATTAGATTGGAGTCAACTATAAAAAATATAGAGATGACATCAATACCTTCCAAGATCGCATTCGGGATGGAACTTAGGGCCTATTCTTTTGATAAGTATAAAACAAATAATAAGCAGAAGAACGCCATGAATGTGAAATTTGTTACAAACCATCATGTCACAACAGAAAATCTCTATAAGAGTTATTTTAGCATCCTTAAGGGAGTTAATTTAGCGAGGGACTTAGTAAATGAACCATCAAACGTTTTAAGCCCAAAGGAATTTACAAATAGAATTAAGGAAATAGAAAATCCTAGATTAAAAATCAAAATTTTACCACAAAAGAGACTTGAAGCTATGGGGATGGATGCATTTTTATGTGTCTCAAAAGGAAGCCGAAATGAGCCTTATGTTGCAATAATGGAATACCTTCCCAATAAGAATCAAAAACCAATAGCAATTCTGGGTAAGGGGGTAACCTTTGACTCAGGAGGTATATCTATTAAGCCGGCGGGAGGCATGGGTGAGATGAAAGGTGACATGGCTGGTGCTGCTAGTGTTGTTGGCTTGATGAAGGTCTTATCTGAAAGAGATTCGAAAATTAATGTTGTTGGAATTGTCGGCTTAGTTGAAAATATGACAGATGGTAATGCTGTAAGGCCAGGTGATGTAATAAAATCAATGTCCGGCACAACGATCGAAGTTTTAAATACAGACGCAGAGGGTCGGCTTGTATTAGCAGATATTGCGACTTATGCAATTGAGAATTATGACCCATCATCAATCATCGACCTTGCAACTCTTACTGGAGCTATATTATCTGCCCTTGGGCAAGAAATGGCTGGGATTTTTTCAAATAACGATGAACTTGCCGAGAACTTAATTGCTTCTGGAGAAAAAACAGGAGAATTATTATGGCGAATGCCTATTGGTAAAAATTATAGGAAGATGATCGACTCAAAAGTAGCAGATATTAAAAATATTGGTGGAAGATATGCTGGAGCAACGACAGCTGCTGAATTTATTCACTGTTTTACTAAAGATGTTCCATGGGCACATTTGGATATCGCAGGCACATCAATATCAAGCCTCAAAAATGAAATCAATACAAGTTGGGCATCAGGTTTTGGCGTTCGGTTATTAAATCAATACTTGGAAGACTTTATCGAAAAATAAACATGTTTTCATAATTGTAAATTTAACTATTTCAGTATATGTATCTATTATTATAAATATAAAAGAAAGCTATTGACTATGACACAAGAAAGAACTCTATCAATAATTAAGCCTGACGCTACTCGTAGAAATTTGATTGGAAAAATCATAACAAAGTTTGAAGATGGCGGTTTGAAAATTGTCGCGCAAAAGAAGATTCAGTTAACTCAAAAATTAGCTGAAGATTTCTATGCTGTCCATAAAGATAGACCTTTTTATAGTGATCTTGTAAATTTTATGATTTCAGGGCCAGTAGTTGTTCAAGTTTTAGAGGGTGATGATGCTGTTATAAGAAATCGTGAAATTATGGGTGCAACAAATCCTGCAGAAGCTGCTGATGGAACAATAAGAAAAGAATTTGCGGAAAGCCATGAGGCTAACTCAGTGCATGGTTCAGATAGCCTTGATAATGCCAAAACTGAAATAGAATTTTTCTTCGATAAAAACGAAATTGTTGGTTAGAACTATAAACTTTTTTGAATGAGGTTTTGTTAAATTTTATTCTTTGATATAATTTTCCTATAATTTTGATTCTATAATTTTTTAGTGGAGGCCCCAATGGTTGAGAGTTTTAATGGATATTTATACCTTATAATATTCCTTGTTTTATTAGTAATGAATTGTTTCTATGGCTTTAATTGTTTATTTAGGACAGAAAAATTCCTTGAAAAATATGCCATAAGTATAGAGGCTGCTTTCTTTTGTAGATTTGCAGGAGCCATGATTAGTGCGGCAGTTTTGATGCAATTATATATATTATTTAAAGGAACAGAAGCTACATGGGCATTCTTTAATTTTATGTTTGTCACCATGGCTCTAATTTCTGCGGTCTCGTTCTATGGTTTTGAAATTGATAAATTAGGTCTTACTGATAAATCCTCCAGAGAAGGCTACATATCAACCGGAGTATTGGCTATCCTATGGGGTATTTTATGTTTTGGTCTTGTAGATAAAATTTATATTTAAATACCAGTCATCAAAGTATCTTTGCTATTTATGACGTAACTGATATGCTACTTTTATGTAGTAATTAACGGGAGGGATTTCTATGCGAAAACAAAGGATAAGTTATGTTGATCCTAATCAAGTCTCTGATGCAAAAATGAAGAAAGAGTTTGAGAGATGTCGAGATAGGGGTACTCCAAGACCCGAAAGTCAGGCTATAAGGGCTCATGCTCCCGCAACATTCTGGTCTTTTGCAAGCACATGGCAAACTGTATTTCATGAAGGTGTTTGCGATCATACAATTAAGGAATTATGCAGAGTTTATGTATCTCACTCTGTAAAATGCGAATATTGTGGCAATCAAAGATCTATTCAATCTAGGCAAAAAGGTCTTGTTGAAGATGATTATTTTGACTTACTAAATTTTGAAAAATCAACAAGATATAATGAAAGGCAAAAAGCAGCCCTTCGTTATACTGAAGCAATTATATGGGATTTGGAGACGAATGACATATTATGGGAAAATTTATATAAGTATTATGGTGAAGACGAAATTGTGGAGCTTGGTTATTTTGTAGCCATTACAATGGGACAGCAGCGCTGGCTTAAGACGCTCAATATTGATCACCACAAGGTTCTTGTTGGCACCGATGCCTCTATGATGCCGGGAGCTGAAACACCTACCGCTTGGGAAGATCATCAAAAATCATCTGATTACTGGGCTAAAAAATCTCATCCAAACCTAAAGCAATAGTCGCAGTTCTAATTACTTAGAGTATAACTACATCGATGATAACCCTTGAATTATTTATTGCTTTTAGCGTTTTTGCTTTTGTATCCTCAATAACACCTGGACCAAATAATATTATGCTAATGGCATCAGGTACAAATTTTGGTTTTAAAAAAACGATCCCACACTTGCTAGGGGTTAATCTTGGTTTTGGATTCTTACTATTCTGTGTTGGTATTGGGTTAATGCAGATTTTTGATCTATTTCCAATTATGCATGACGTATTCAAAATATTTTGTAGTATTTACCTTATATATTTAGCTTATAGAATTGCAACTTCGGCATCCCAAACCAAAAATTCACAAAGCAGAGCAAGGCCATTTTCTTTTATTCAGGCGATACTATTCCAATGGATTAATCCTAAAGGTTGGTCTATGGCTTTAACCGGAATATCTGTATATTCCACATCAAGTTCTCTTATAGGCGTGCTAATTATCACATTAGCTTACACTATGATAAATCTACCCTGTATTTGCTTTTGGACTATGCTTGGGGAACAATTCAGTCGGTTTATGACTAGTAATTTGCGTTTGAGGATCTTCAATTATATTATGGCAACTTTACTGGTTCTTACCCTGGTTCAAATTTTCTTTATGGGTTAATAATTTAATGAATAAATTAGTATTAAGTTTTATAGCACGAATGGGGATATATATACTCTTGTATTGCCTCCTTGCTGGAGCTTGCTATCTATCCCTTCTTATCATATCAAAAATATTAGGCTGGCTTTTTTAGGCAACGACTGTATTTTTCAGCCAGCGAGCTTTGATAATTCAATAGGTTTATAGATTTTTTGATCAGTTTTATTCTTTGCAATATTTATCATAGCCTCTGCAACTATTTTGGCTAAAATAGGCCTGTATTGGCGCATCCTACCAATCAGTAGTGGGTTTAGAATGTTAAATGCTTTTTTATAACGTTGCTCATCTTTTCGAGGTGGAAAGCGATCTCCAAGAAGAAGCGAAGGTCGAACTATTGCAAGGTTTGAGAATTGCATATCCATTAAATTGATTTCAACGTTTCCCTTATTCTTAAGATATAGGCTGAAGCTTTTATGATTAGCGCCCAAAGTTGATACATATAGGAAGGAATTAATAGAATTTTTATTTGCAAAATTTGCAATATCCATTGGTATGGTAAATTCTATCCTAGTAAATTCTGCTCTATCAGGAGTAATTTTTCCTGTAGTTCCAATAGAAAAGAAACAGTCATCACCTGAAATAGCGTTGGAGTAAGTTGAAATATCCAAGAAGTCAGTTATGATTAATTCCACTTTCTTGTTATTTATTTGCAGTGGTTTTCGCGCAAATACTTTGATATGACCGTAATATTGATCTACTAAAAGCTGATCTAATATATGACTGCCAACCAAACCTGATGCACCAAATAATAATGCGGTTTTCATATTCTAATTATCTAATACTTTATTATCTTTTATAATTAATTTACCACTAGCTATTTTACGAAGACTTTCTGGAAATATCCTATGCTCAAGCCTTAATACTTTTTTTGCTAAAGTGTCTTCATCATCACTTTTCTCAATGAGAACTGACTCTTGCATTATAATAGGACCCGAGTCCAGCTCTGCACTAACAATATGGGTTGTGCAACCAGTTACACTAGCACCATCCTGAAGTGCTCTTCTATGGGTATTGAGACCTTTATAGGATGGTAATAATGAAGGGTGAATATTTATAATTTTATTCATCCATTCGCCTACAAATTTTTTTGTTAGTATTTTCATGTATCCTGCAGTGCATATTATATCAACTTTAAGTTGTGATAATATATTAGACAGATGATCATCAAAATCTAGGTCAGATGTAAAATTTTTTCTCAATACAATTTTAGTATTTATTCCATATTTTTCGGCAATTTCAAGACCTGTTGCTGAATCTTTATTTGAGATGACAAGAACAATTTTAGCAGGGTAATCATCGTTTTGGGCAGCTTTTATAAGAGCCTCCATATTGGAGCCCCTTCCTGAGATAAGAATAGCAACTCTTTTCTTCATCACAGATCCAAGTGTCCCTCATAAACGACGTCTGATTCATTATTTTTTTGATTTATTTTACCTATCTTAAAGGACATGATATTCAGTTCTCTAAATAGTTCATCTGTTTCATTAGCTAAATTTTTGTCAATTACTAAAACAAGACCAATACCGCAATTGAATGTTTTCATTAATTCATTATCATCAAGTCCACTATATTTTTTGACCCAGCGATATACCTTCATTGATGGGTATGAACTGAGGTTAATATGTGCAGTCACATCAGGGTTTAATACCCTTGGAAGATTTTCCGTCAAGCCACCACCAGTTATATGCGCAATGGCTTTGATTGAACTAATTGAATTTTTTATTACTTTCAACTCTGATTGGTATATTTTAGTAGGGCAAATCAAAAGATCTAATAACTCTTCACCTTCCAATTGATTAGTAGATATATCAATATTATTTTCGGATATAATCTTATGAATTAAAGAGTACCCATTAGAGTGGATTCCAGTAGATGGTAAACCAACAATAAGATCTCCAACTCTCACAGTTTTTGGAAGTAATTGTTCGCGCTCAACAAGCCCAACGCAAAAGCCAGCAAGATCATAATGCTTTGGTTTATAGAAGCCTGGTAATTCTGCTGTTTCGCCACCTGCTAGTGCACAACCAGCAAGTTTACATCCGTCAGTTATTCCTTTTATAACTTCCTTTGCTAATGATCTTTCTAATTTACTAGTTGCAAAATAATCTAGGAAAAACATAGGATCACCGCCTTGAGCCAAGATATCATTAACGCACATGGCAACAAGATCGATGCCGATTGTATTATGTCTATTATAATAAAAAGCAAACTTCAATTTAGTTCCAACCCCGTCCGTTGCCGAAATTATTAATGGATCTTTATAATCTACCTTTGATAAGTCAAATACTGAACCAAAACCACCAAGATCGGCCTCGGAACCAGGTCGCTTAGTCGAAGATACCATCTCAGATATCTCTTGAACTAATTTATTACCTTCATCAATATTCACACCGCTTGATTTATAGGTAATTTTTTTATTTTTTCGTGCCATAAGATGAGTTTTTTATATGAATAAATTGAAAGATTTTAAATTTAGTACAATCATTCTCATATTTATAATATATTACATTTGCAATAAGAGTGATAGCGTAGTTTGAGTATTTAATTTAAATAATGGATTTAAAACGTGGAAAAGCAGTTATTTTTTGATATTGAAGAGATGCCATCTTTTGATGTAGAGGATTTTATTGTCTCTTCATCAAATCAATCAGCATATGACTATATTCAGAAATGGCCTGATTGGTCGAGTAATTTAGTTTTTTTAGTAGGTGAGAGCGGTGTTGGAAAAACACATTTAGCAAATATCTGGCTTGAAAAAGTAAATGGAATAAAATTATTAAAAGAAAATATAGATATAAATTATATAGGGATGAATCAGAATATCTTAATAGAGGATGTTGATCTGATAAATTATGATCTTACGGGTTTATTCCATCTCATAAATGCCATTAAAGAAAAAAATGGTCATATTATTTTTACTTCAAAGGTACCACCAGTCAATATGGATATTAGACTTGATGATTTATCATCTAGATTGAGATCAGCAACACCAATTTTTATTGATAAGCCAGATGATTTTCTTTTAGAGGCTATTTTGATAAAGCTATTTTCAGATAAAAAGATCATAATAGAAGATCGCGTAACATCATATATTCTGCAGCGAACAACGAGATCAGTATCAGAGATAATTAGACTAATTAATAGGATTAATTATAAATCAATGGAAATGAAAAGGAGAGTAACAATTCCACTGGTTAATCAGGTTTTTAAAGAAATGAATTTCTAATCAGGTTTATTATCAGATTTGCTTGAAATTTCAAACGCCAACTTACCGAATAAGTTATATCTCCAGCCTTTAAGAAATTTAATATTTTTACAATTATTTCTAACTAAATTTTTCAGGTCACTTTGATTAGCAATAAGATGAGTACAAATTTTATGTTCCTCAGAAATATTTTTTAAAATTTTATTTAGTTCGCTAACTATTGATTTTTGTTGTTTTGAAAGTTTTATATTAATTGGCTTATTTACATTATTGTTTTTAGACGGTTTTTTTGTAATTACCTCTATAATCTTATTAAGATATTTGTCTTCAAGCACATATTTATTTTCACTAAGAATATTCTTTAAATACTCTAAATCATTTGGTTTTTGTTCAAGTAGTGTATTAATATTTGTATCTGAGAGGATCCTTTTTCTTGGAATATTTGCAAGAATCGCTATGTTTTCTCTTAATTCTCTTAATCTATCAATTAGATCCTTTTCAGAAAAATCTTTCTTGAGAAGCTCCTCTTTAGACTCAAGGTTTTTTGATATAACACTTGGGGGTCTTGAGAGGAATGCCATTTCTTCATATAACCATTTCTTTTTTTCACTTACAGATAATTTCTTTTGAAGATGGAGATAGATTTTTCTTAGATATTTTACATCATTAATGGCATATTCACATTTCTTCTTATTCAAGGGTCTTTCAGACCAATCTGAGTATTGAAGATCTTTATCAAGATCAATATCTAAGATTTCCTTTACAAGCTGTGCATATGAGATTGAGTCTTTGAAGCCACAAAACATTGCTGCCATTTGTGTATCAAATATTGGTGTTACAACTCTACCGGATAAACAGTAAATTGCTTCAATATCTTGCTTACATGAATGTATTAATTTTACTATTTTTGGATTTTGGATAATATCCCAAAGGCAATCAAAATTTAACTTGGATTTTATATCAACTATAAATTGATCATTTTGTGTGGCAATTTGGATAAGGCAAAGATCAGGCCAGTATGTTTGTTCTCTGACAAATTCAGTATCGAAACCGATTACAGTTTCTGATTGTAGATTTAAGATAAAATTATCTAGTTTATTTTGGTTATCTATTATTTGCATTTTGATTAATTTAATTGTAACACTTATCAAATAAAGTTATATATCTACTATATTTAATGCACTTTTTTATATTTTTTTTTATTGAAAGCAAAAATTACCATGCATCACTACAGAACACATAAATGTGATGAACTTAGATCCAGTAATATTGGACAAGATGTTAGAATATCAGGCTGGATTCATAGGATCCGTGATCATGGTGGTTTACTTTTTATTGACTTAAGGGATCATTACGGTATTACTCAATGTGTTGTTGAACCGGGGACTGATACATTTAATTTGGCTGAAACTATAAGATCTGAATGGGTTGTTTGTCTTACTGGAACTGTTAAAGCTCGAATAGATGAAACCATAAACGTTGATAAATCTATTTCATCTCTACCGACAGGCGAAATTGAATTATTTATTAAAGATATAGAAATTTTATCGAAAGCTGAAGAATTACCACTACCAATTTTTGGTGAGCCCGATTATCCTGAGGATATTAGGCTAAAATATCGTTTTCTTGATCTTAGGCGGCAAACAATACACAATAATATTATTCTTCGATCTAATATTATTCAATCTATTAGAAGAAGGATGCTAAAAGAAAAATTTACGGAATACCAGACTCCAATTTTAACGGCCTCAAGCCCAGAGGGTGCTAGAGATTTTTTAGTTCCATCTAGACTCCATCCTGGTAAATTTTATGCCCTTCCGCAGGCTCCCCAGCAATTCAAACAATTGATAATGATAGCAGGCTTCGATCGGTATTTTCAAATAGCACCATGCTTTAGGGATGAAGATGCTCGTGCTGATAGATCTCCAGGAGAATTTTATCAATTAGATGTTGAAATGAGCTTTGTAACGCAAGACGATGTATTTAGCGCCATTGAGCCTGTTCTTGTGGGGGTATTCCAAGAGTTTGCACGAGATATGGAAGTGGACACTGTTATTCCAAAAATACCATTTATGGAAGCACTTAAGAAATACGGATCTGATAAGCCTGATTTGAGAATACCAATTGAAATGTCAAATGTTAGTGATATTTTTGAAAACTCTGGCTTTAAAATCTTTGCTGATATACTTGATAAATCATCTGACAAAACGGAGTGGTATGAGAAATCAGAGGTCTGGGCAATACCCGCACCTGGTGGAGGAAGCAGGGCTTTTTGTGACCGCATGAATTCATGGGCCCAGGGAGAAGGACAACCGGGACTTGGCTATATTTTCTTCAAAGATGGAGGTGGTATGGGGCCCGTCGCAAAAAACATTGGCGATGAAAAGGTCCAAAAATTAAAAAAAGATTTGAATTTAAAAGATAATGATTCTGTATTTTTTGTTTGCGGTGTTCCATCAAAATTTTATGATTTTGCTGGTAAAGCTAGAAATAAAATTGCCGGACAATTGGAGCTAATTGACGATAAAAAATATAAGTTCTGTTGGATTATTGATTATCCTATGTTTGAAGTTGATGACGAAACTAAAGGCTATCAGTTTTCTCATAATCCTTTTTCTATGCCGCAAGGTGGTTTAGAAGCCCTTGAGTCTAAAAATCCTCTCGATATTTTAGCCTTTCAATATGATATAGTATGTAATGGGATAGAGTTGTCATCGGGGGCTATTCGGAATCACGTACCAGAAATTATGGAGAAGGCTTTTGAGATTGCCGGTTACAATAAGTCAATATTAGAAGAGAAATTTTCTGGTATGTATAATGCATTAAAATATGGGGCTCCTCCACATGGAGGTATAGCACCAGGAATTGATCGGATTGTAATGCTCCTAGCGAAAGAAGAGAACCTACGTGAAGTAACAATGTTCCCAATGAATCAACAGGCTGAAGATTTATTAATGGGAGCGCCTTCATCTGTGAATCAAATGCAGTTAAAAGATTTATCGATCAGATCAATTGAAAAAAAATAATCAGCAAAATTTAGTAGTAATTGGTCACGCAATTATTTCATGTGATTGCTGTATTGCAGATAGTAATGGTATTATGCCAGAATCACTAATATCTAAAAAAGATTGGGAACTTTTTCAGAAGGACTTAGATGAATCAGACCTTGTCATTCTTGGAAGAAATAGTTACGAATATTTCCATCAAAAAAAGAGGAAGCGATTAATACCTACTTCAAAGATAAGGGATTACTATTTTGAAAATAGTGATTTATGCTTTTTCAATCCAATGGATATTTCAATAGAAAAAATTATTAATTTGTATAGTCCTTATCCGAAAAAAATAGCAGTTGCAGGTGGGCAAAGAGTCTATAAGTTAGTTTTTGATGAATTCTTTTATACTCAATTTTATTTGTCTATCAAGATGAACCAATTTATGAAAAACGGTCAACCCTTTATAGATGGCTTAAGCACAATCCAGAATATTAAACAATATATGGAAGAAAGGGGTATGAAAATACAAGAAGAGAGAAAACTTGATAGTGAAACTATTCAGTGTAGTTACACTCAGTTTTAACTGCAACCACTTGTAGATCCGCAAGTATCACATTTTAGGCAAGTACCATTTCTAACCATTGTAAAGTTACCACATTCATCACAAGAAACTCCTTCGTAACCTTTTATTCTGGCTTCATTAATTAAGTCATTCTTTTCAATGAAATCAGCTTTTATTAAAGCTTCAGTTTTTGTGTTCTTTCCGAGGTTAGGCTCGCTGACACTGACACTTGAGGAAGTTGGAGTTAATATATCATTGGTCCCAGTTAACTGAAGGTCTGCTGAAGGTAAAATGAATAGATTATCATTCTTACTTCTACCATAACCAGTGCTAATATACTTATTAGCTGGAGCTGGTTGATGGTCATGTTCTGGGTTTCCAATTGTATCGGGTGATATGGTATTTGGGTCAACATGTGCTAAGTCGTTTCTTTCAAGGTATGATATAGCAAGTTCTCTGAATATATAATCGAGAACGGAAGTTGCATTTTTAATTGTATCATTACCCTGCACAAGTCCTGCAGGTTCAAATCTTGTGAAAGTGAAACTATCGACAAATTCGTCAAGTGGCACTCCATATTGAAGACCTAATGAAATTGCTATTGCAAAGTTGTTCATAAGAGATCGGAAGGCAGCACCTTCTTTATGCATATCTATAAATATTTCACCAATTCTTCCGTCATCATACTCACCGGTTCTTAGGTATACTTTATGCCCTCCAACTACAGCTTTTTGTGTGTATCCCTTCCTTCTATGAGGAAGTTTTTCTCTTTCTCTTTGGGCAGCAATTTCAATAATTCTATCTACTGTATTTTCAGGTATCTCATGAGTAACTTCATCTTCCTCATCACTCTCATCTTCTAATATCTGAGCATTAAGAGGCTGAGATAATTTAGAACCATCCCTGTATAAGGCATTAGCTTTCAGTCCTAATTCCCATGATTTGAGATATGCATTCTTACAATCATCAACCGATGCCGTATTAGGCATATTAATAGTTTTTGATATTGCACCAGAGATAAATGGTTGGGCCGCTGATAACATCAGAATATGGCTATCAACAGATAGTGATCTTTTACCTGTACGACCACATGGGTTGGCACAATCAAAAACATTTAGATGTTCATCTTTTATACTTGGTGCCCCTTCAATTGTCATTGCTCCACAACAATATATGTTTGCATCAAGAATATCTTTTTCAGAGAATCCTATGTGAGATAGAAGATCGAATGAAAAGTCATTTAGTTGCTCATCACTTATTTTTAGTACATTTTTGCAAAAATCTTCACCCAATGTCCATTTGTTAAAAACAAACTTTATGTCAAATGCATTTTCAAGTTGTTGTTCAATTGCATCAAGTTGTTCTTTTTTGAAACCTTTATTTGATAGTTTCATATGATCTATACCTGGTGCATTTTTTAAGGTATTTAATCCGACAGCATAATCAACTATATTATTGATTGCATTATCACCATATCCGAGCGTTTTTAGGGCATCAGGTACAGCTCTGTTAATAATTTTAAAGTAACCACCACCCGCTAGTTTCTTGAATTTCACAAGAGCAAAGTCGGGCTCTATTCCTGTAGTGTCACAGTCCATGACCAATCCAATAGTCCCAGTTGGTGCAATAACAGTTGTTTGTGCATTTCTATACCCATGTTTTTTACCTAAATCATATGCATCAGTCCAAGATTGGGTTGCGGCTGTAAGTAGATCCGAGTCATCAACATTTTTATGGTCAAGTGGGACAGGGGAGGTTGACAGACCAATATAATCAGAAATATTACCGTTAGCTGCATTGGCGTGGTTTGATATCACTCTCAGCATATGCTTTGCGTTTCTCTCATAATTTGGGAATGGCCCTAGTTCTTTTGCCATTTCTGCTGAGGTTTTGTAGGAAATACCTGTCATTAAGGCGGATATTGCTCCACATATAGCTCTGGCTTTGTCTGAGTCGTAAGCTATACCACTTGTCATTAGATATCCGCCTATATTGGCATAACCAAGGCCTAAAGTCCTGTACTCATAAGACAACTGAGCAATATTTTTTGATGGGAATTGAGCCATCATTACAGATATTTCTAATACCATAGTCCACAAGCGAACGGTATGTGTGAATTCACTTGTTTTGAGTGTCCCGTTTGAATTTCGAAACTTAATAAGGTTTATTGACGCTAGATTACAAGCTGTATCATCTAGAAACATATATTCTGAGCAAGGATTTGAGGCTCTGATTGGTCCACCTTCTGGGCAAGTATGCCAATCATTTATAGTAGTATGAAATTGAATACCTGGATCAGCTGAAGCCCATGCAGCATAGCCAATTTGTTCCCATAGTTCTGATGCTTTCAGTGTCTTTACAGTTGAATTATCTTTCCTTGATGTTAGATGCCAATCTGCATCATCTTTTAATGCATGAATAAAATCATCAGATAACCGAACAGTATTATTAGAATTTTGTCCAGACACAGTCAAGTAAGCCTCAGAATCCCAATCCGTATCATAGGTTTCAAATGCCATAGACGTATAGCCCTGCTCAGCAAATTGAATTGCTCTCTTTATGTAATTTTCTGGGACATGCAGTTTCCTTGCTGCTAAAATTTCTTTCTTTAGGGCTGGATTTTTCTTTGGATCATAACAGTCTTTATCTGACCCTTCACAATTTACACAAGCTTTAAGAATTAAGTTAAGGTGTTTAGCACAAATTTTTGAGCCTGTTACAAGAGCAGCAACTTTTTTCTCTTCTTTCACTTTCCAGTCGATAAACTCTTCAACGTCAGGATGATCGATATCAACAACAACCATTTTTGCAGCTCTTCGTGTTGTTCCTCCAGATTTAATAGCTCCAGCAGATCTATCTCCTATTTTTAAAAAACTCATCATACCAGATGATTTTCCACCACCAGAGAGGTTCTCTCCGTCTCCTCTAATTTTCGAGAAGTTTGACCCTGTTCCTGAGCCGTATTTAAATAATCTTGCTTCCCTTGTCCAAAGATCCATTATGCCACCCTCGTTAACAAGGTCATCCTCTACTGATTGAATAAAACAGGCATGCGGTTGTGGATGTTCATATGCAGAGTCTGATTTTGTTAGTTTTTTCGTTTGATAATCAACATAGAAATGACCTTGTCCTGGGCCATCTATTCCGTAAGCCCAATTCAAACCAGTATTAAACCATTGTGGACTATTTGGAGCACACATTTGCAAAGCTAGAATAAATCTTAACTCGTCAAAATAATTTTTTGCATCATTTTCTGTATCGAAATATTTACCTTTCCAACCCCAATACGTCCATGTACCTGCAAGTCTATCAAATACTTGTTTTGAACTTGTTTCTGACCCCATTTTTGTATTTTTTGATGCGGGAACACTTTTCCATAGCCAACTTGGAACATCATTTTCTTCAATTTTTTTTGTTTCTTGAGGAACTCCCGCTCTTCTAAAGTATTTTTGAGCAATTATGTCAGCTGCTACCTGACTCCAACTATCTGGGACTTCAAGATCATCAAGTTTAAATACAACTGAACCATCAGGATTCTTAATTTGACTAGACGTTTTTATAAACTTTATCTTGCTATATGGTGATTCATTTTCTTTAGTAAAACATCTAGTTATTTTCATCTTAGTTCCTCTTTCTTCTTTATAAGCGCAGACTTTTTAATTTAGTTCCTTTGATATATATGTCTATATATATTTTGAATTATTTTAACTTTTTCACAAAGTTTTATTTTTATGCACAATAACAACCAATAGTATTATCTGGACATGCATGACATACTACATGTAGATTATTACCGAATTGTAAACATGTTTAAAAAAAACAGTTTTTTTTAAAGAACAAATAAAAAACTATATGTTTTGATTAAAATTTGTTATTGATTATATGAAAGTAACTTGATTCTTTCACGTTGTAACATAATTATTATATTTATTAAGAACATAAAACTATGTTGAAGTTTATTAAAGAGATTTTTACCTGGTGGAATAGACAAACACTCTCAACCCGAATTCATACTTCTCTTTACGGAGCTATGGTCGGAGAAGATGATTTTGGTAATATTTACTATACTACAAAAAAAAATGAAGGAGTAAAGAGATGGGTAATTTACAATGGTTATGCTGATTCATCAAAAGTTCCTGCTGCTTGGCATTCTTGGCTACATCACGTAACTGATAGTGTGCCAAATAACGATACACAAAAAAAATATTGGCATAAGAATCACCTTCCAAATTTAACAGGAACAGATCTTGCATACAAGCCTCCTGGCAGCCTTTCAAATACGGGTAAAACGCCAAGTAAGAATAAACATTATACAAGTTGGGATCCATCTTCAAGTGAGAATGAAAAATGAAAGTTAATCTTTTTGAGAGTATGATCGGTTTTATGGTGATTTTAATAGCAATAATATTTTTTTATTATGCTTACAATACATCTGGTCAAAAAAGTAATTCAAATTCATATGAATTAAATGCATCATTTACCCAAGTTTCAGGCCTTGTCACTGGAGCCGATGTTAGATTATCAGGTATCAAAATTGGATCAGTTTCAAAACAGGAATTAGATATTGAATTTTATGATGCAATTGTAACTATGCAGATTGATAACAATATTAAAATACCGTCCGATAGTAGTGCTAAAATAAGTGCAGAAGGTCTATTAGGAGGATATTTCATTATGATTGAACCCGGTGGATCTGAGACAATGTTGAAAGACGGAGAATCAATAGAACTTACCCAAGGATCCATCGATTTAATTGGACTGTTAGGAGAGGCAGTTTTTGGTTCAATGTAATATGAAATCTTTTAGCTTGATAAGAGTTTATTTATTTATTCTTTTTGTTTTTCTATTCATTTATCATAGTGATTCTATTAATGCGCAAACTATGATTAAAAAATATATTAACGCTGAAGTGCTTGTATTTAATAAATTAACCAAGGAGAGGGCTATATTTATAATACCAGCTAAGTCTTCAATATCTTTCAAAAACTTTAATATCAAGGTTAATTCATGTTTTAAAATTATGGACAAGGATCAAGACTTTGTAACTAATATAACTCTTGAACACATTTATGAGAATAGAATAGAAGAATCTGAAAATATTGTATTATACCTTATAAAACGAAATCTTAATATTGAGCCTCGAAATCTATACTATGAATTTAAATTATTAAGATGTAATGATGAAAAAGATATTATTGTTAACAATATTTACAATGGCTAACTCGCTTATTTGAGAAATTCTTCAAGCCAATGTATATTATAATTACCAGTGATTATATCATCATTTGATATTAATCTTTTGAATAGTGGGAGCGTAGTTTCAACACCCTCTATCACAAATTCGTCAAGTGCTCTATTTAATCGAGAGAGGCAACTTGGTCGATCTTCTCCATAAACAATTAGTTTACCAATCATGCTATCGTAAAACGGAGGTATATGATACCCTGCGTATACTGCACTATCAACTCTAACCCCGGGGCCACTTGCAGGATGGTAGGCCGTAATCTGACCCGCTGACGGAGAAAAATTCTCTGGATTTTCTGCATTTATTCGACATTCAATTGCATGACCTTTGATTGATAGATCTGACTGTTTGAGGGATAATTTCTCTCCTGAAGCAACTTTTATCTGCTCTTTCACTAGGTCACAATCAGTTATTAATTCAGTTATTGGATGTTCGACTTGTAATCGTGTATTCATTTCAATGAAATAAAACTGATCATCCTGATAGAGGAATTCTATTGTACCTGCACCAAGATAGTTTAGATTAGAGATCGCACTTGAGGCTATATTCCCAATTGAGTCCCTCTGACTTTCATCAATCACTGGCGAAGTAGCCTCTTCAAGAATTTTTTGGTTTCTTCTTTGGAGAGAGCAATCTCTTTCACCCAAATGAATGGCATTTCCATATCTATCACCAAAAACTTGAATCTCAATATGCCTTGGAGCATTAAGGTACTTTTCAATATATATTGTATCATCACCAAAAGATGCTTTTGCTTCGAACTTTGCTAGATTATAAGCTTCTTCGATATCAGATTCGCTATTTGCAATTTTCATACCTTTTCCACCACCACCGGCGGAGGCTTTAATGAGAATCGGGTAACCAATTTGAGCTGCTATTTTTTTAGCATGTTTAATGTCATTAATCTTGCCATCCGATCCCGGAACTACAGGAATGCCCAATTTTGCAACGGTCTCCTTTGCAACAATTTTATCTCCCATTGTTTTTATATGATCAGAGGTTGGCCCAATGAAAGTTATCCCATGAGCTTCGAGTATTTCAGCAAAATGTGCATTTTCTGATAGGAACCCATAACCGGGATGAACTGCCTCGGCACCTGTTATTTCACAAGCAGAAATAATTGCAGGAATATTTAAATAGCTATCTTTTGCCTGATGAGATCCGATACAAACACTCTCATCAGCAAGTTTTACATGCATTGCACCACTGTCTGCTGTTGAGTGAACAGCAACTGTCTTTATACCCATTTCCTTGCATGCCCGTTGAATTCTCAGAGCAATTTCCCCTCGATTAGCAATTAGGACTTTATCAAATAGTTTAGTCATTCAATTTCTATTATATTTTGACCAAACTCAATGGGTTGGCCCTCTTCAACAAGAATACTCTTCACCACACCTGATTCTGTACTTGGGATAGTATTAAAAGTTTTCATAGCTTCTATAATTATAATTGGGTCACCTTTATTGATTTTACTTCCAATGCTAACAAAGGGCTTACTTCCTGGCTCAGGTGATAAATAACACGTGCCAACCATTGGTGATTTTATATAAGATTTTTGGCCGGAGTCCGCCGGATCACTTACAGAGCTTTGTTCAGCTTTTATTTCAATAGCTGGCGCCTGTGCTGGCGCAATTGCTGGCTGTTGAGTCACAGGATTTGATACGTATTGTATTGCTTGTTTTGTTTCGCTATTTTGATTTTGTACTTTGATTCTAATACCATCTTTTTCAATCTCAACTTCGGATAAATTTTCACTTTTTACAATAGATGCAATTTCATTAATTAATTCAATTTCACTAATTACTTTTTTTGTCATTATTTTAGGTCCTTGATTTTATTATTTTAATTAATGCATGTATTGCAAGTTCATAGCCATAGTCACCAAACCCAACAATTATACCATCAACAACGGATGATAAATAGGATTTGTGACGAAATTCTTCTCTTTTGTGGATATTCGAAATATGAACTTCAATAGCTGGAGAATTTGATGATTTCAGGGCATCATGAATGGCAATGGATGTGTGTGTATATGCACCTGCATTAATGATTAAACCATGTTTGTCTGCTGCGGATTGGATCCAGTTTATAATATCACTTTCGTCATTGGATTGATGGAATTCTAGATTAACACCTAGGGACTCTGCAATCACAGCACAATCTGCTTTAATATCATCTAGAGTTTTAATACCGTAAACCTCAGGTTCCCGGGTACCCAATAAATTCAAATTTGGTCCATTAATGATAATAATCTTGTCATCTTTATTCATGATTATATTAAAGCCTAAAATTAATTAAATTTAAATTAATTATTGAAATTATCAGTTGATATTTTGAATGTCATCAGCTGCAAACCAATCAGGGCTCGAATATTTAAGTCCCTGTTTTGCTCTTTCTGAAAATCTTTTTGCGCTGTCAAGGTCACCAATTAAGGAATAATATTTTGCAATATTCAAGTCAGCCTTCGAAATGTTATCAATTTCATAATATGCTTTAGACAATTGCCAGTGAATTTTTGGTCTCATAATTGTATTAATTGGAGATGACTCTAAAATATCGATTCCTTTTAGGATGCTTTTGGTATCGCCAATGTTAATCAATATATCTGCATAAAGCATCTCTATTTGTGGATCACGAATAGAAAGAGAGTTTATTGACTTCTCAATATATTCTAGCGATTTCTCAAATTCAAATTTATCCCTATAAATTTGTGCTAAGAATTCGAGGAAATAAGGAGACTCTTCAATTTCAATTATATCAGTCATTGTTGACTCAGCCAAATCTAACTTACCTTTTTGGTAGTAACGAATAGCATTAATGTATTTGCTGTATAATGAACCTACATCATAATTATTTCTTAAACCCAGATAACCAATTAATTTTGCTCTTACTAGGTTATGCTTATGCATTAATTCCTGGCTATCAACTTTTTTAAAACTCTTTTGTTCAGAAATTTTTATTTCAAGTAAATTAATCCTTTCCTCGGGGAGATCATGAGTTAAATCTAATCTATTTAACTCATCTCCATATAATCCTGAGCTAGCTTTAATTTTTTGAAAAACTTCTAATAAACCCTTTGAAGATTGCCCTGAGGATTCCATTAGTCTAACGGCTGCCATATCTGCTTCATATTCTTGTTGTCTAGAATATTTTAAAAATTCTCTAGTAGCTATTTTATTTCCACCAAGTGTAATACCAGTTCCAATATCAACCATAGCGCTTGAATCTGATAATGCTCCAGATACTCCAGCTCCAATTCCAATTATTTGAGCAATAATTTGGTTTTTACTCATAATTTGAGACTCGAGCCTTCTTGTAATATGATGATTATTTATCACATGTCCCATCTCGTGAGCTATAATTGAGCTAACTTGATTTGGAGTATCTGATTCCATTATTAATCCAGTATTTATGAAGATTTTACCTTTTGGTGTAACTGACGCGTTTATTGATGGATCTAAGACAACGTATATTTCAATCTCTTCAGTATTAAGTGCTGATACTTCATAGAGTTCTGAGGCATATTGATTTAGTAGATTATCTATTTCAGCATCTACAATTATTGATCTCGCATTTACATCGGATGAGAACAAAAAGATGATAACGATATAGAATATCAATTTACGGTATATAAACAAATAACACTAGTCCTTAATCATCCCACCATCCTGTTTTTTGATCTTCTTTTGGAAGCTCTTTGCTCAATTTTTTTTCAACGACAACTTTTTTCTTAACAGGAACAATTTTCTTTTTTGCTTCAGTATCCATTTGGATAGGACTCTTCACGGATTTTTTCTTATCAGCAGATACTTGTGGTGATTTTTTTATTTTTTTTATTTCTTTTTTCTTCGACTCTGGTTTTTTTCTTGTATCAGCATTTTTTAAAGAAGGCTTTTTTTCTTCAACTTTAATCTCATCTTTTTCTAATTCACTCTTTTGAATTTTAGAAGTTGATGTTGATGGCTTCGAACTCCTTTTACGACTCCTTGATCCTGATAATGAATTTTTTTTATTCTTAATTTTTTTAACACCATCTTTTTCGTCGGAGTCATTTTCATAAACTGTGTCAATGCTTATTACTGAGGATTCATTTTTTTCTAGAGGTTCATCTAGCTTTTCATGATCTATCATATATATATCCTCGTTGATCGTATTGGATACCATTATAGTAATTGAGATGTTGTATTTATCCTCTATTTGATAAACATGTTTTCTTTTTGAGTTTAGCAAATAATTTGATAAATCTACTCCTACACTAAGATTAATATTATTCCTTCCATTTTGGATTATGTCTTCCTCTATAGCTCTTAATACTTGAACAGATTGTGAGCTAATAGAATTTATTCTCCCAACACCTTTGCAATAATGACATGTCCGCATTGCGGACTCCATTACAGAAGATCTCATTCTTTGCCGCGACATTTCAAGAAGTCCAAACTGACTTATATGACCGACTTGAATTCTCGCTCTATCGTATTTTAATGCCTCTTTAATTCTCTTTTCTACAGATCTATTATTCCTCCTCTCTTCCATATCGATATAGTCTATTACGACAAGGCCTGCAAGGTCCCTAAGTCTCAATTGACGGGCAATCTCATCTGATGCTTCTAGATTTGTTCTATGTGCGGTATCTTCAATATTATGCTCTCTTGTTGATCGGCCTGAGTTTACGTCAATTGCTACTAATGCTTCAGTCTGATTAATAACAATATACCCTCCAGATGGAAGCTTGACATTTGTAAGAAACATATTGTTCAACTCAGACTCTGCATTATATTTAATGTAAAGGGGGGTTGGATCAACGTATTTCTTTATAAATTTTACGTGACTTGGAATCAACATTTTCATAAAGTTTTTTGCTTCTTCAAAGGCATTTTCTCCGGATATGACTATTTCTTCGATATCTTTATTGTATAAATCTCTGATTGATCTTTTAACCAAACTACCTTCCTCATAGATTAGCGCCGGGGCTGAGGAGTTTAAGGTTAGGCTTCTAATGGTCTGCCATAGACGAGTAAGGTATTCAAAGTCTCTTTTAATTTCTGTCTTTGTACGCTGCGCACCTGCCGTTCTAATAATTACTCCCATTCCATCTGGAATGGAGAGATCTTTGATAGACTCTTTAAGTTTCCCCCTTGTTTTAATATCGGATATCTTTCGGGAAATTCCTCCACCTCTAGCGGTATTTGGCATTAGGACACAGTACCTGCCTGCAAGTGATATATGTGTGGTGATAGCTGCGCCTTTATTACCTCTTTCTTCTTTAGTTACTTGAACAAGTATGATTTGTCTTTTTTTAATAACCTCTTGTATTTTATATCTTTTTCTGAAATGGCTAGTTCTTTTTGGAACTTCGTCGTTTGCAGCATCAGGTTCAAGATCTTGATTTTCCTCTTCGGTTATAGTAGAACGTGTTTCTGATATCTCTTGGGATATGTCATCACCGGATGAAGCGTCAGATTCAGTCTGTTGAATAGTAGATTCATTCAGCAGTTTATCTCTTTCTGATTTAGGTATTTGATAATAATCTGGGTGGATCTCACTAAAAGCCAAAAATCCATGGCGATTTCCACCATATTCAACAAAAGCTGCTTGAAGAGAGGGTTCAACCCTGGTTACCTTTGCCAAATATATATTGCCTCTAATCTGGCTGTTATCTTTCGCTTCTATATCAAATTCGTGTACTTTTCCTTCGTTATTGAGCACAATAACTCTTGTTTCCTCATCGTGATTTGCATCGATGAGCATTTTATCAGGCATTTTTTATTCCTTTTGATTTTTTTACCATCGCTACAATATTTTTTATCTATTACATTATACATAGATGGCCATAATTCTTTTTCAAAATTAATTTCTTGATGACGATTTGATTTGATCCACATATTGGCTCTTGTAATTGTAATAACATCAGTCATCATAAAATTCTTAATTAAATAAATTTAGTATATATTTGTTCTTATCCCTTAATTAATATTATATTGGTATAAACTTTAATATTTAGCAAGAAAATTCACTTAAGCGCTATACGCTGTAATTGAATATATTATGAAACTTATAGAAAATTTTATTTAAAAGATGAGGATTTATCATTGAAATTAAGATTAATAGCAATAATATTTAATTTTTTCATATATTCTGCATTTTTTCTTAGTATATTTATTGTATACATTTACACAGATATTTCGCGTAGTTTACCTGAGTACAAGGATTTAATTGAGAGACAATCTCCAAGCTTAACAAGATATTTTTCTGATGATGGATTTGTAATACATGAAGAATATGATCAATACAGGCTCTTTATAAACCATAAAGATATACCAGATTTATTAAAAAAAGCATTTATTTCCGCTGAGGATAAAAATTTTTATAGTCATAACGGTCTTGATTTAGTTGGGATATTCAGGGCAGCTGGTCAAAATCTATATAGTTATATAATTTTAAATGATGAAAATAGGCTTATTGGGGCATCAACAATAACTCAACAATTAGTTAAGAATTTAATTCTAAATAATAAAAGAACTGTAACAAGAAAAGTAAAAGAGATAATTCTCGCGAATAAAATAGAGAATTTCCTGTCGAAAGAGCAGATTTTAGAAATGTATCTGAACGAGATTTATTTAGGTAGAGGTGTTTATGGCGTTGTAGCAGCATCAGAAGTATATTTTAATAAAAGTCTAGAAGATCTTAATATAGAAGAGTTTGCTTTTCTAGCAGCTCTACCAAAAGCTCCAAGTAATTATGATCCATCATCAAATTATGATGGAATAAAAGAGAGAAGAGATTGGGTTTTAGATCGAATGGCAGAGAATCAATTCATTACTAAATCAGTTGCTCAAATAATTAAAACATATCCAATTGTTTATAGAGAAATAATTAATAATAAGATTGATGTAAATAAAGACAAAGCATTAATCGCTAAAATTAAGGAAGAGTCAAACTCAAAGTTGAATCAGGCAACTGGAAGTAAAGGGCAGCTGAATTATCAGACGTCAATTAATTATGAAGCAACACAATACCTAAAATCATCAGTTGATAATTTCCTAAAATCATATGATCACGGCTCGGACTCGCAAAATTATTTAGATATTGAACTAATGCTGATATCACCAATAACAGGTAGAAAAATAATAGACTACAGGCACCAAAAAAATAAGCCTGCTCGCAAAACCTTTAATATGAGACGATATAACAATATACTAAAACCACTTTACTTCTCAGGTATATTAAAATCTGATTTTCAATTAAACACAAAATTATTAGTAAGAGATCAACTGGACGCCTCATCCGCCAAACTTATGACCGTCAGAGACTTATTCAATAACAGTAGCGCTCTTCCCAGTGATTATTTATATACTGGAAACTCTTTTATAAGAGAATATTTGTCATCCGAGGATTTTTTAAAAAATGAAATAATAATAGATGATAAGAGTGAGATAAATATAAATTTAGAACAAATTATTTTACTATTGATGCCTCTAATTAATAATGGAATTTTTCATGAACTAACTTACATAGATAAAGTTACTAATAAGGAAACAGATATTATTTATAAGCCTGTTATCAACAAAAGAAGAGTCATGGATGAAAAATTATCGTTCAAGATCAAGAGTTTATTATGTACATTTGATAATAAAAGTGTAGATCAAGATAAAACATACTTTCTCTCAAGGGATTGTTCATTTAGTAGCCAAATCAATGATGATATTTTCATAATGGCATTTTCATCTGATATATTAGTGGGGGTTATTATAAGGGGAGAGGCGTATTTACAAAAGGACAATTTCTTAGAGGATTTTAACGAAAAAATCATAAACCCACTAATGTATTTAATGCAAGAAGAAGAGTTGAAAGACTACTTAATTCCGGATAATGTGAAACTTATTGAAATCAATAAAGACACAGGCAATATTTTTAATGTTGGAAGCAATGGTGTTTTAGAATTTTTTTAATCAATACTGAGAGGAATTATGGATTTTGACTTAAAAAAAACAACAAATGATATAAATAATATGCTGGATAAAATTTGGAGGGGTCTTTGAATTAGATAAAGCATCAGATAAAATTGAAGAATTAAACCTGACAATTGAGAGTAAAGATTTTTGGAATAATCAAGAGAATGCAAAAAAAATAATGCAAGAGCGACAAATTTTAGATCAAAATTTATCGTCTTATAATGATCTAAAAAGTTCTTTTGATGATTTGAATGAATTATATAATTTGTCATCTGAAGAGCAAGATCTATCAATGCTTAATGAACTAGAAGTGAATATTTCAGATCTTAATAGACAGATTCAAACAAAATATATTGAAACTTTATTATCAGGTGAAGCTGATGGAAACGATGCTTTCTTAGAAATTCACTCGGGAGCTGGTGGAACGGAGAGTCAAGATTGGGCAGAAATGCTTCTGCGTATGTATATCAAGTGGGCAGAAAAAAAGAAATATAAGACACAGACCATTAATTTACATAATGGCGAAGAGGCGGGTATAAAAAGTGTTATTATTTCTATAACTGGTCCATTTGCATATGGCTGGCTTAAAAAAGAAAGTGGTGTTCATAGACTTGTGAGAATTTCTCCATTCGACTCAAACTCTAGAAGGCACACGAGTTTTGCATCGATAAATATTTACCCAATTATAGATGATAAAGTTGAAATTAATATTTCAGAATCAGATGTTAGAATAGATACATATAGAGCAAGTGGAGCCGGCGGACAACATGTTAACACAACTGATAGTGCTGTACGAATAACGCATATCCCATCTGGTATTGTAGTGCAGTGCCAAAATGAAAGATCTCAACATAGAAACAAAGATACGGCTTGGAATATGCTAAAAGCCAAACTATATGAAAATGAGATTAAAATAAGAGAAGAGGCGGCATCAGCCGCTAATATGGAGAAAACTGATATTGGGTGGGGTCATCAAATAAGATCGTACGTTCTTCATCCTTATAGGCAGGTTAAAGATACTAGAACGCAGGTCGAGTCATCAAACCCAGATAATGTACTGGATGGGGATATCGATATTTTCTTAGAGGCGGCGCTAACAAAGGCGGTCTAATTTTCAATATTTTTTGCTAATTCCAAGACTTCGTCGACGTGACCTTTAACACTTACCTTGTACCATGATTGTATTACCTTCTTATCTTTATTTATAAGAATAGTTGCTCTGTTAATACCCATAAATTTCTTTCCGTACATACTTTTCTCAATCCAGACGCCATAATCCTGGCATACTGACTTACTTTCGTCAGAGGCAAGTATGATATCTAATTGATGTTTCTCGATAAATTTTTTATGCTTGGCTATGGAGTCAGCAGATACACCGATTATTGTGGTACCACAATCCTCAAATGCTTGTTTTTGAGCTGTAAAATCAATAGCTTCTATTGTGCAGCCGGGTGTATCATCCTTAGGATAAAAATATAAGACAATATTTCTATTTGGGAATGAATTAAGTGTTATATAGCTCCCGTCATCAATTTGCATATTAAAATCTATAGCTTGGTCACCTGGTTTCAACATAAGCGTGCTCCAATAATTATTTTATATATTATAAGATAACTAAATATTTATATTTAAAGTATATATTATTATACTATTATATTTTTACAAGATTTCACTTCATTATTGTAAAATAAATAGTGAAATAAAAAGGCAAAAAGTAACTAATGTCAGTTAAATCTATTTTTAAATTCCTTTTATACTCAATCATAATCCTCTTTATCATTGCGGTCATATCTCTCCTAGGAGCAAATACATGGTTAAACTCAAAACTCGATAGAGGTAATCTCGACCTCAGCCTTATCAAGAGCTATGTGTTCGATATCCTTAATGATAGCGATCTCTATACAATTGAAGCTGATGCACTGGAGATGTCTAAAACTCCTGAAGGACAGGTACTTTTGTATTTTAAGAATGTAAATTTCTATGATCATCAAAATATTATGTCAATTGAAACCCCGACTGTAATTATTGAGAATCAAATTATAACGTATGCTTTGGGATCTTTATCAAACTTATTTACGGGAGGTCATCTCAAGAGTGACGTTAGTGTGATTAGGCCTAAAATAAATATTAATTTAGATAAGTCGCAAGGTATTGAGAGTCTAATGGTCACAGATGATAAGGGGAAGCAAGTAATTGAGGGTACTGAGATTAGTCAAAGTATCAGTTTTGATATTGAAAATGAGCTCCCAGTTAAAGACCACTTTTATCAGATTTATTTGAGATATTTGCATTCATTACTTTCATCAAAGTCTGATAATGAACTAAATAGTTTTTTGAATCTTTTTAGCTCCTTAGCATTAAAAGATGCTGCTATTGGAATAAGTTCTTTTGAAAACAATATCAATTTTAATAATTTGCAAATCAATTTTCTTTCAGATGATCAATCTAGAAATTTGGTGGTTACGTATCCAATGAATAAGACAGAAGATGAGTTGGGAATGGGTATATCAATCAATAATAATTCAGACTCTGCTCTTACGAATATAGACATTACATTTAAAAACCTGATTCCAGATAATTTTGCATATTCATCAGAAAAGGTTGGTTTAAATTCGTTTTATAATGGGGCTCTTTCGGGTAGGTTGAATGCGAATATTAATAATCTTGGAAGAATAACTGACTCAACACTAGATTTAAATGTAAGTCAGGGTACAATGGAAATTAGTCTTCCATATTCAAAAACTGGTATCCTAGAAATAGAAGATGCGTATATAAGCAGTGCTTATAATAGTGCTGACCAAGCTTTTAATATAAATGAGTTAGTCTTTGAACAGGATGGATATAATGTAAAAAGTAAGGGCGCTCTATATTTAAACTACAATGAATTAGGTAATGTATTTGAAATAGACACAACATTGACGAATCTCACTATTGAAAAAGATAAGAATTTTATAATTGAAAATTCGGATTTAAATCTGAATATTAATTTAAACAATGGTAATATTATATTTGAGGAATTTTCTGGTCAAATGGGTGAGGGAGAAATTCTTATCACTAATACGCAGAGGATGGATTACCAAGAATATAAACTTTTACTCTCTAATACTAATGCGATAGATATCAAAAGTTTAATTAACAATATTGATAGCCTTAATTTTGCGCAATGGTTTAAAAGCAACGTTAATGAAGCTAAAATAAATGAAGTTCTCTGGTCTTTCAAGATTTTGGATTCAGGAGAGTTCATAGACTCAGATCTCTCCATGGATTTCGAAAATTCTTCCTTCTACTATTATGATACTCATCCTCCAATCAATAATGCCAGTGGTAATATAGGTATTAAAGATCAAAGTATAATAATTGAGTTGTCCAAAGGTGAGATGAATTTGGTTGATGACCAAAGTATAGATATTAATTCGATTAAAGGAAGTATTTTAGGTAAGGGTAAAGACCAAACAGCAAATTTTTCACTTGAATTAGATTCGGATATAAATAATCTGTGGTCCTATCTGGAAATAGCTCAATTTAATAATTTAGACATAATAAATCAAAAAGAACAATTAAAAGGTCAAGCGAGTATTAATTCTGTGATTGAATTTCCAATTCCTTTGAATAGTTCAAAAGATCTTGAAATCGAAGCAAATATTCTTATTGAAGAAGGACGATATATTTTGTCTGAGCAGGACTCATTGATTATACCTAATGCAAAAATAGATTTTAGGAATAATACAATAAAAACTAATGGGGAATTAAATTATAAGGGGATTGCATCGAAGTTTACAACTATAACGAGTCTAGATGCCGACCTCTCTACGGAGATAAACTTATCAACTAGTGTTAGCCCAACAGAGATTAATATCCTACAACCATTCTTTGGTGAGTTTGTAGGTGGATTTGGAAGAGTTCCTACAGATATTAAGATAGTAATACCTCTAAATGATTTGGAGAATATAGAGCAAATGCAATTGAGAGCCAATTTAACTGATATTATTACTCAATATCCACCCTTAAATTGGCGTAAAGGCGTGAATGAAAGGGCCGAATTAACCTCAATCCTTACTAAAGTTCCGACTGAAGATGATATAGAAAAGACAGATTATAATATAAAATTTTTATATGACTCTGACAGTGTTTTTTTAGATGGATACTTTCTTGCAACATCTGATTTTAAAGCAAAGAATCTAATAGTCACGAATTTTTCTTCACCAAAAGTACAGGGCCTAAAATTTGATGTGCAAATAGATACTGAAGGTGAAGGTAATGTCTATTTAGAGGCATCCAAAATTGATATTTCTTCATTCATTGATAGTGATATATTCATGAGGTCCAATCAAAATATTCCGATTCCTAATTTAAATAATATAAATTTAAATGTTTTAGAGATTGACAAAGTTATCGGAAAAAATGGGGAGGATATTAGTTCAATAAATGGGCGAATAAATTTAAATGATGGAAAAATAAAAGAAATGGATCTTGCAGGTAATTTTAATCAAAATCAAGATACATTAATTCAGATAGTTTATAGAGGTGCCGAATCAGATTTGCCTGTGGATCTTGGAGTGACAACAGATGATGGTGGGGCATTTTTAAGGTTTATGGGAATATATAATCAAGCACAAGAAGGCTATATGCAACTCAGAGCAACAGGTCGTAATATTAACAATATGACCGGTCAAATGGGTATAGAAGATATTTTGGTCTCAGATGATGCAAACCTAGTGAAAATTTTTGCTGAGTCTGGACCAAACCCAAATCGTCCAGACATATATAATGTAAGGTTTAAGTTATTAAAAACTGATTTTCAAATTGAAGATGAATTAATATATGTCAATGATATGCAATTATTTGGCCCATCCGACAGGCTAAAACTCCAGGGTAAAAGCAATAGCGTGACAGGTAGATTTAAGTTCCAAGGTGATTATTGCGCAGACTACCTATCTAACGCCTCTTTTGGTTCTATTCCATTGTTCGGTCCACTCCTATCAGGTGGGAGTGAGAACTGCCTCAGTGCTACGCCAATTAAAATTGAAAGAGATAAATCTGGTGATGCAATTTATTCGAGTATAAACCCAATTGGAACAGTCGCACCTGGAATTTTTAGAGACTTATTTGATTATAATTAAGAGTCTAAACTTAATAATAAATGTTTCTTTTTGCCAAATGATAGTTTTAGTTTATTGATCTCTGTTGCTGATAATTCTGCTGATGGATCTGTTATTGTTTGGTCATTAATTTTTATTGCACCATTTAGTATCGATTTTCTTGCATCACTATTGGATTTGGAAAAACCAACCTTAACCAACAAAGTTAAGAGACCGATATTATCTACAAAATCACTTCTATCCAAGTGATACAATGGTAAGTTCTCTGAAATAATTTTTTTCTCATATGTTTCTAATGCTGATTTATATACAAGATCGGCAATATCACCTCCATGAGTATTTTTTGTAACTTCATTAGCTAGGATTTTTTTAGCCTCATTCAATTCTGAACCCTGTAATTCTTCTAGTTTTTGAATCTCACCTAAAGGTAGTGTTGTGAATAGTTTCAAAAATCTATTTACATCTCTATCATCTGTATTTCTCCAAAATTGCCAAAACTCATGAGGATTCGTAAGATCTTCATCCAGCCAGATAGCTCCATCAGATGTTTTTCCCATCTTACTTCCAGATGACGTAGTTATTAATGGAGTGGTTATAGCAAATGCTTCAGTTTGATCAACTCTTCTTATCAATTCTATTCCATTAATAATATTACCCCATTGATCTGACCCACCTAATTGCAATTTACAATTATGACGCCTGTTTAGCTCCCAAAAATCGTAGGCTTGAAAAAGCATATAGTTAAATTCAAGAAAAGAGAGAGGTTGCTCTCTATCAAGCCTCAACTTTACTGAGTCGAAGGATAGCATTCTGTTTACAGTAAAGTGTTTACCAAAGTCTCTCAGAAAAGTGATATAATTTAAATCAGTGAGCCAATTTGAATTATTTTCAATTATTATTTTCTCATTATCAAAATTAAGAAATTTTTTAAAAACTTTTAGAATGCCACTCTGGTTATTCGCAATATTTTTTATATCTAATATTTTACGACTTTCATCTTTTCCTGACGGATCCCCAATTAATGTTGTTCCCCCACCTAGAAGAACTATTGGTTTATGACCAAAGTCTTGTAGCCATTTAAGAAGCATAATTTGCAGTAGTGATCCTACGTGAAGACTTTCCGCTGTCAAATCAAAACCAATATAGCCGATGATCTCATTTGAATTAAAATAATCATCAATTGAGTGATCATTAGTTGTTTGGTGAATAAAGCCTCTTTCATTGAGAATATTTAGTAGATCTGAGCTATACTTTTTTTTTGTTGTATTTGGCATTCTCTTAGCTAAATTGAAAATAATTAAAATAATATTAAATACCTAAACCATTTTTATATAAATGATAGAAAAAATAAACTCAAAAAAGTTTTACGCTGTTGGTATAATGAGTGGAACATCAATGGATGGCATAGATGCATCACTTATATTAACGGATGGTTATGAGTTTTGTGAAGTTATAAAAAATGTCTATAGTGAATACACCGATTCAACAAGAGCTGATCTAATAAAAATTCAAGAAAATTTTCAAAGTAATGTTGAGTCCAATGAGGATATTGATTTTTTAAGTAGATCTCTTGGAATTTTTAATATTGAGGCAATAAAGCCAATATTTGATTTTGCTGAGAAGAATGGCATAGAGATTGATGTAATTGGTTATCATGGGCAGACTATTTATCATAGTCCAGCGTATAAGGTATCAATTCAGATAGGTGATCCTCAATCCTTAGCAAATTTCTTCCATACAAGAGTGGTATTTGAATTTAGGTCTCTCGATATTTTGAATGGTGGTCAAGGTGCGCCTTTAACACCGATATACCACAAGGCAAAATTTAATAAACAATTAGAGTATCCATATGCCATCTTAAATATTGGAGGTATATCAAACTTGACATATATCAATCATGAAGAAATGATTGCATTTGATATTGGGCCGGGTAATGCGATGATAGACGATTTAGTAAGATTTTTATTTAAAAAACAAATCGATGAGGAAGGGGAGATTGCAAGTTCTGGTATTATAAATTTTCAATTGGTTGAGGAGTTTATGGAAGATGATTATTTCAAGGCAAGCCCTCCAAAGTCTCTGGATAGAAATTATTTTAATAAATATACTGAGTTATTAAGTGGTGACCCAGCAGATAAAATAGCCACCGCATCATTTTTTACAGTCAGATCAATAATTAGGTCATTGGAACATTTCTCTGAAACACCAAAAAATATTGTAATTTGTGGTGGGGGTAGTAAAAATTATTTCTTAATTAAACAAATAGTAAAATACTCTAAATCAAATATATTACTAGCAGAGGATCTAAATTTTAACTCGAATTTTATAGAGGCAGAGGCGTTTGGATTTTTGGCTGTAAGAAGGCTACTAAATGAGCCAATTTCTTACCCTAATACAACAGGTGTAAAGGAACCGTTGTGCGGAGGTAGAGTTTATGAGCCGTCAAAATCTATTTAGAGTTATCCTTGAGGCAATTATCAATATAGTTTGATATGACTTCATTTAGTTCTTCAATATTATTATCGAAGAAATGATTGGCATTATCAATAAGTGAATGATGAATTTGAATACCTTTTTGATTTTGCAATCTATCAACTAGCTTTTGAATATCTGCTTTTGGAGCAACTAAATCGTCATTTCCATTTACAATTAGACCTGATGATGGGCATGGGGCAAGAAAACTAAAATCATATAGATTAGCTGGGGGGGCAATAGATACAAAAGACTCAATCTCAGGTCTCCTCATAAGCAGCTGCATTGAAATCCATGCTCCAAATGAAAATCCTACGACCCAACATCCAGTTGAGTCTCTGTTGAGGGATTGAATCCAATCAAGTGCTGAGGCTGCATCGGATAGCTCACCAATCCCAGCATCATAATCACCTTGACTCTTTCCAACACCCCTAAAATTAAAACGAAGAACAGAAAAACCATTTTTTACAAAAGTATAGTAGGCATTATGGGTAATTGGATTATTCATCGTCCCACCAAATTTTGGATGAGGATGTAGTATCAATACAATTTTTGATTCTGGATTCTCATTATGGTGGTAACGTCCCTCTATTCTACCTGATGGACCATTGAACATGATTTCTGGCATCATTATCCTCTATATCTTTAAATATGCATAATTAGCATATATAATTAATAATAGTAAATATAATTATATAATTTCTAAATATATATATATATTAGAAGGTAACATAGAGGCGAAAAATGAATTTTTCTTTAATATTCGAAGTTGTAGCGGTTGGTGTTTTTGCATGTATTATTTTTGATTTATGGCAACGTATTTTTCAATCTCTGACATCCATCCCTCCAAGTAATTGGAGTATGGTTGGAAGATGGTTTTTGAATTTATTAAATAAGCAGGTATTATTTGTATCGGACCTGAATAACGTGCCTAAATTTGAAAATGAGACTATGGCAGGTTGGTCCCTGCATTACTTCATTGCTGTAGGGTACGCTTCTGTGTATATGATTTTAAATAAATTTAATTTGTTAGGGGTCGGACCAATAGACGGTATGATTTTTGGAATTATAAGTGTAGTTGTACCGTGGTTTTTCTTTTTACCAGCTCTTGGAAACGGAGTCCTGGGAAGACTTACTCCTAAACCAATATTAGTTTGTTCCTTGGCTTTGATGATGCATACAATATTTGGCATTTCAATTGGCACTGGTTACTTAGTATTTGATTTGGCCGGTTGAGAATAAAAAATGAGAATATATTTTGATCATGCAGCCACAAGCCCAATTAGATTTGAAGTACAAGAATTCCTATCAAATCATGAAAATCTAAAATTCTATAACCCATCATCTGTGCATGTGGAAGGTCAGAAGGCAAGGTCCAGTATCAATAACGCCAGAGATTTAATTGCATCATTACTTAAAAGTGATCCTGACAATATTTTATTTACCTCAAGTGGAACCGAGTCTTGTAATTATGCTATCAACATGGCAATAGATATTCATGCCATTAAAAATATAATATATTTACCAACCGAACATAGTGCTGTTATCGATCCTATAATCAATAAAAAAATAAATAAATACCAGTGCAAGATTACTAGTGAAGGGCTCATTGATTTAGAGGACTTTCAAAAATGTCTAAAAAAAACAAAAGAAAACACTTTGGTATGTGTTATGCTTTTAAATAATGAAACGGGAATCATTCAGCCGATTGAGCAAGTTTCAAAGCTTTGCAATGAGCATGGTGCTTATTTATTTTCAGACATGATACAAGCCATCGGAAAGATAGATGTTTCAACATTTATCAAAATGGTTGATTTCGCATCATTTGCTTCTCATAAAGTTGGTGGAATTCATGGTGTAGGTATGGTTTATTTCAAAGATAAGATAAAAATTTATAGAGATATTTTTGGAGGAGCTCAGGAGTTTGGGCGTCGTGGTGGAACTGAAAATGTGATTGGTATTCTGGCTTTTGCAATAGCATTAGAAGCCAGTTATGCAAAATTAGCTGATGAAAATAAAAAATATAATCTATTATATAATAAGCTTGTAAGTGGTTTGAACGAAATATCGAATAAAATCATAATACCATCGCAAAATTCCTTGAAACACTCAAGTATTTCAACAGTGATATTCCCAGGAGTAAAGGCAGAGAATTTAATTATTGGTCTTGATCTAGAGGGAATTGCAGTGAGTGCAGGGGCTGCATGTTCTTCTGGTAAAATAGGTGGCTCACATGTGCTAAAGGCAATGAATTACTCTAAAGAGCATGCTATGAGTGCAATTAGATTAAGTTTTGGATGGGATAATAATGAAGAACAAGTACAATTCTTTCTTGATAGTATAAATAATTTATTACAGGGGATGAAATTTAAGTACTAATTAACTATATATATAATAGTCCTATAAACAATGAATGATGAAATAATTAAATGCCAGCGGTAAAAGAAACAGTAAAACAAGTAGGCGACATTGGTGTCGAAAAATATAAATTTGGTTGGTCAACTGATCTAGAGACTGAAAAGGCTCCTATTGGCTTGTCCGAAGATACAATTAGATTCATATCACATAAAAAAGACGAGCCCAAGTGGATGCTCGATTGGAGGCTAGAGGCTTATCAGAGATTTAAGACAATGAAACAACCTAATTGGGCCAAAGTAGATTATCCTGATATCAATTTTAATGATATGTATTTTTATTCGGCTCCAAAAGATATTGATGGTCCAGCTTCTTTAGAAGATGTTGATCCGGAGCTACTAAAAACATACGATAAGTTAGGAATCCCGCTGTTAGAGCAAGAAATGCTGGCTGGGGTTAAAAAAAATATTGCTGTAGATGCTGTGTTTGACTCAGTTTCAGTCGTAACAACTTTTAAGGATAAATTAGCAGAAGTTGGAATAATTTTTTGTTCTATATCAGAAGCTATAAGAGAGCATCCGGATCTAATACAAAAATATATCAGCTCAGTTGTGCCAAAATCAGACAATTATTTCTCTGCACTTAATTGTGCGGTATTCACAGATGGTTCTTTTGTATACATACCGCCAAATACTCGATGCCCAATGGAGTTATCGACGTATTTTAGAATAAACGATAAGAATACTGGTCAATTTGAAAGGACACTAATTATTGCTGATAAAGGCTCCTATGTTAGTTATCTAGAAGGGTGTACAGCACCACAAAGAGATGAAAATCAACTTCATGCAGCTGTAGTCGAGCTCGTGGCACTTGAGAATGCTGAAATAAAGTATTCAACTGTTCAAAATTGGTATCCTGGAGACGAAAATGGCGTAGGTGGCATATATAACTTTGTTACAAAGCGTGGAGATTGTAGGGGAAGGAATTCGAAAATTTCATGGACCCAAGTTGAAACTGGTTCAGCTGTTACTTGGAAATACCCCTCGTGTATACTGAGAGGCGATAATTCTGTTGGAGAGTTTTACTCAATTGCAATATCAAATGCATACCAACAGATTGATTCTGGAACAAAAATGGTTCATTTAGGTAAAAATACAACAAGTAAAATTATATCTAAAGGAATTTCAGCTGGTAATTCTTCCAATGCATACAGAGGCCTTGTATCTTCTCATCGTAAAGCCGAAAAAGCTCGGAATTTTACGCAATGTGATTCATTGCTAATTGGAAATAAATGTTCAGCTCATACAGTCCCATACATAGATTGTAAAAACTCATCATCCATATTCGAGCACGAAGCAACAACATCAAAAATATCTGATGATCAGATATTTTATTGTGGTCAGCGTGGAATAGGAACTGAAGACGCAATTGCTCTTATTGTGAATGGTTTTTGTAAAGAAGTACTGCAGGAACTGCCAATGGAGTTTGCAGTCGAAGCTCAAAAACTTGTTGGTATATCGCTTGAAGGTAGTGTTGGATAAAGGGGCTTGTCAATGTTTAAAATTTCTAACTTAACAGTTTCCATTGATGACAAGGAAATACTTAAGAAATTTGGTATTGACGTTGGGCCGGGAGAAGTACATGCAATAATGGGTCCAAATGGCTCTGGTAAATCTACACTTGCACATGTTTGCGCTGGAAAAGAAGAGTATACAGTTCTGAGTGGTAATGTTGTATTAAATGATGAAGAGCTCCTCGAAATGGAGCCTGAAGAACGCTCCACAAGAGGACTATTCCTTGCCTTTCAATACCCAATTGAAATCCCGGGGGTTACTACAATGACTTTTTTAAAGAGTTCACTTGAAGCCCATTACAAGGCAAACGGTAGGGACCCTCTTACAACACCCGAATTTATGAAATATGTTAAAAGTAAAGCTACAGAATTGAATATAGACGACTCTATGATAAAGAGGCCATTAAATGTTGGTTTTTCAGGTGGAGAAAAGAAACGAAACGAAATCTTACAAATGGCTTTGCTTGATCCCAAAATATGTATCTTAGATGAAACTGACTCAGGTTTAGATATAGATGCATTAAGATTAGTTGCTGAAGGAGTAAATAAGCTTAGAAATGACAATAGATCATTTATCGTTATTACTCACTACCAAAGATTGTTGGATTATATAAAGCCGGACTTTGTTCATATTATGCATGATGGAAAAATTATTCAAACCGGTGACAGTTCTCTTGCTCTAGACCTCGAAAAATCGGGCTATGCAAATTATATAAAGTAGCAGCTTAAATGTTAAAAAAAGATATTAGTCAGGAATTACAATCACATTGTAGAGAGTACTTTTTCTCGCAAGAAAAAAACTCGAAATTATATAATATCAGACTTGGTGCTTATGAGCTTTTTAAAATAAACGGACTACCTAATTCAAAAGACGAAAATTGGAAATATACAAATATTTCTCAAAAAATTGATAAGATCCCTGAGTATTCAAATAATTTACCAGCACCTCTAAACATCAATAATTTTATTAATAATTTTGATATTATGAAAAAATTAAAAGAAACAAATGATACTGTTCTGGTGTTTATGGATGGCTCCCTCCAGAGGCAACTGTCGAGTATTGACCCAAATAAAAAAAATATTGAAATTTCATCGCTAAAAGAAGATGTTCCTGATTGGGCACTAGAGATAATATCTGATAAACACTCTGAAAACTCAGATCAAATATTTGATATCAATACTATCTTGATGCAAGATGGTGCTCTAATAAATATTAAGCATAACAAGGAAAAAGTAGATAATGTTTATATAGTGCATGTTGGAAATAATAATGGCTTTTTCAATTATAGACATGTTATCAATATTGAACAGGGAGCAAGAGCAAATATCATAGAATTGAAAATTTCAAACAGGGTTGATATTAACGCTCTATATACATCATCTATTATATGGAAATTAGCTGATAATTGCATAGTCAATAATGTAAAGTACCAGTCTCATAATCAACTGACAGTTGGATTTAATCAGCAATATGCAGATATTGGTAATAATGTCGAGTTTAATAGTTTTACAATATCATCAGGGTCAAAATTATTAAGAGAATATAGAAGTATAAACTGTAACGGTTCGGGAAGCGATGTATCAATATCAGGTATCAATCTACTTGATGGAGATAGTCATATCGACACATTTTTATTAGTCAAACACAAAGCACCCAATACAATCAGCAGAGAAAAGTATAAATCTATTTTGAATGATCGTTCAAGGGGTGTATTCCAAGGTAATATTATTGTTGATCCAGAAGCTCAGAAAACACTAGCTAAGCAGTCTATTGATGCCCTTATCCTATCTGATAAAGCAGAGCATGACGCAAAGCCAGAATTAGAAATTTATGCAGATGATGTACAATGTGGTCATGGAGCAACAACTGGACAAATAAGCGAAGATTCACTTTTTTATTTAAAGTCTCGCGGGATTCCTGAAGAGGAAGCAAAAACTCTTCTAGTGCAGGCATTCTTATTGGAAGCTCTTGATGAGGTTAAAGATAAGAATACTATCCTAATCTTCAGCGATGTAATGAAAAATATCTTAAACCGTGTTTCAAAGGGTAGTTTAAATGTATGACATAGAAAAGATCAAAAGTGATTTTCCAATATTTAGTAAAAAAGTTAACGATCATAAGCTTGTGTATTTAGATAACGCTGCATCTTCCCAAAAACCTCAGGTCGTTATTGATGCTATCAGCAAAGCATATAGTGAAGAATATGCAAATGTACACAGAGGAATTCATTATTTATCCATGAAAGCAACAGAAAGTTATGAGAATGCTCGTATTGAAGTGTCAAAATACCTTAAATCAAACTCTACTGATCAAATTATTTTCACAAAAAATGCTACTGAGGCAATAAATCTAGTTGCTTCGTCTTTTGGGGATAATATAAATGAAGGGGACGAAATTATCTTATCAATGCTTGAGCATCATTCCAATATCGTACCTTGGCATTTTCTTCGAGAAAAAAAGAAGGCGGTTATAAAGTGGTTAGATATTGATAAAAATGGGTTTGTTGAGATCGATAAATTAAAGTCATTGATCACACCTAAAACAAAGATTATTGGAATAACCCATATGTCAAATGTGCTAGGTACGATCCAACCTATAAAAGAGATAATAGAATTAGCTCACGAACACAATATACCGGTATTAGTGGATGGTACTCAAGGAGCTGTGCATAATCCTCTTGATTTATCAGAATTAGATGTAGATTTTTATGTTCTAACAGGACATAAACTATATGGTCCATCCGGAATTGGTGTTTTATATGCTAGGAAAGATCATCTTGGCAATATGAAACCTTTTCAAGGCGGTGGGGAGATGATAGATCAAGTAACCCGAGAAAACGTTACATATGCATCAGGTCATCAGAGATTTGAAGCCGGAACCCCTCCAATTGCTCAAGCTATAGGATTAGGTGCAGCGATTGAATATATTAATGGCATAGGATTAGATGAAATACAAAAGCACGAAAGATCAGTTAGTGAATATGCTAAAGAAAAGTTGAGGAATATCGATGGACTTTCTTTCTTATTAGATCCATCTCATAGCCAAGGCATATTTTCATTTACAATGTCGGGGTCTCATCCACACGATATAAGCACAATAATAGATAAGAAGGGTGTCGCAATAAGAGCTGGCTCACATTGTGCAGAACCACTCTTACATGACTTTGGTGTTACTTCAACTTGTCGTGCTTCAATTGGAATGTACAATAACGAGAAAGATATTGATCATTTATGCGAGTCTTTGCTATATTGTAAGAAATTTTTCTCTTAGGATTTTTATAATGAGTGATAAAACAATACTAGATGAAAATACAATATCAGAGCTAACTGAAAAAATTGTGGAGGCTCTAAAAACTGTATATGATCCTGAGATTCCGGTAGATATATATGAGCTTGGTTTAATATATAAGGTTGATATTGATGAAAATTATCATGTTGAAGTCGAGATGACCCTTACTGCGCCAGGTTGCCCTGTGGCTGGAGAGATGCCAAAATGGGTTGAGGATGCTGTTCTATCTGTCGGAGGGATAGCTACAGCAAAAGTAAACCTTACTTTTGATCCACCTTGGGATATATCGATGATGTCTGAAGAGGCTCAAGTAGCACTCAATATGCTCTAATAGGGATAAATAGCAATGCAGAAATCAAATATTTTAACACTTACTCCAAAAGCAATAGAAAGAATAAGATATCTGGTCAACCAATCTTCAAGCCAAGATAATATACTTCGTGTTGGAATAGAGAAGGGGGGTTGTGCAGGTTTAACATACTCTATGGATTATATATCTGAAATAAAAGAAGGTGATGAGATTGTGGATCAAGATGATGTAAGGGTTGTAATAGATCCAAAGGCAATACTATATCTACTTGGTACCGAAATGGATTATGTTGAAGATAAATTTAGTTCTGGTTTTAAATTTAATAATCCAAATGAGGTATCTGCATGTGGTTGCGGAGAATCAGTTGAAATAGTTCCAGTGGACACTGTCACTAAAGTTTCAACAGCGAGTTAATTTTTTCTAATACAATATCCAAATCCATGGACTGTTTCTATTTTACAATTTCCATGATAATTTTCTTTGAATGTTTTTCTTAGCCGACTTACGTGAACGTCAACCGTCCTATCATCTATGTCTGGGTTGTTATCCCAAACATAATCAATTATTTGATCTCTTGAAAAAACATTCTCTGGTCTGCTCATTAGCAAAGAAAGTATTTTATATTCAGTTTTACCAATTTTTATAATTTTATCAGTACTTTGTACAACTTTTTTATTAGCATCTATTAATAAATCATCATATTCAATTTTAGATGTGTTAATATTCGTATTTGCTCTTCTTAGGAGTGATTTTACCCTTGCAATTAATTCAATAGGTGAAAAGGGCTTTGTGATGTAGTCGTCGGCACCGGATGATAAGCCATGAGAAGTATCAATGTCTTCACCTCTTGCACTCAAGATTATGATTGGTAGATGTCTGAGTTCTTTAGATGACCGGACACGTCTGCATACAGATATTCCGCTATCGTTAGGCATCATCCAGTCTAAAATTATTATATCGGGCCGACGCTCTAAAATTAATTCAAAAGCTGTTTCACCATCCTCAGCTTTTATTACATCAAAACCGTTTTTTTCTAGATGAAAAGAGATTAATTCTATTTGATTTTTCTCGTCATCAGCTATTAATGCAAGGGTCATTGCAGCCTCAATAAGTTGTCATTGCCTTTGGTCTTTTTGTATCCGGATATTCCCCTTCGGTTAGAAAATATGTTTGCTTTGCTATAGATGTTGTATAATCTCCGACTCTTTCAAGATTTTTAGATATAAAAATCATATGAGTTAGCATTTTGGCGTCATCCGGATTTGCTGACATATAATTGACGATCTCTTTGAATATACTTAGATACAAACGATCTGTATCAATATCTGACTCCCAAATCTTCATTGCTTTGTCAACATTTTGCTCCATATAAGCATCAAGACTTTTGTGAAGTAGATCTTGTACATGTTTTCCGAGTCCAATGATATTTACAGGAAGCCTATCAAAATTCTCTTCAGATAAAATAACTGAACTTCGTCTTGCAATATTTTTCGAGTAATCTCCAACTCTTTCAAGTATGGCCCCGACTCTATCTGCCACTAATAAGCTACGAAGATCGTATGCAATAGGCGACCACAAGGCTAATAATTCAAAAACTGATGAGCTAACATCTGCAGTGATCTGGTCGAGACTCTTGTCGCGATTAATAATTGATTCAAATTTCCCTATATTTTTATCGTTTAATGCGTTCAGAGAGTCATCTAATTGGGTTTCAGCTAATGCACCAAGTTTTGCTATCTGTTTGTTGACCTCTTTTAGGCCAGTGTCAAAAGCTGAATTTATGTGCTCTGTCATTTTTCCTCCTAACCAATTCTACCAGAAATATATGCTTCAGTCATTTCATGTTTTGGGTTTGTAAAAATATTCGAAGTGATATCATATTCAATCATTTTCCCTAAATGGAAATATGCTGTCTTTTCTGATAAACGCGCTGCCTGCTGCATTGAGTGCGTAACAATAACGATTGTATATCTCTCTTTTAGTTCATTTATGAGCTCTTCTATCACTGCTGTTGCAATGGGATCCAAAGCTGAGCACGGTTCATCCATTAACAAAATATCTGGGTTAACAGCAATTGCACGAGCAATACACAACCTTTGTTGCTGCCCACCAGAAAGTGATAAGCCTGACGCGTCAAGCCTGTCATGTACCTCATTCCATAGTCCCGCTCTTTTTAGACTTTTTGTGACAATATTATCTAAATCCTCATTAGATTTCGCGAGCCCATGGATTCGGGGTCCATAAGCCACATTATCATAAATAGATTTGGGGAAGGGGTTCGGCTTCTGAAAAACCATGCCAATTCTTGCACGTAATTCGACAATATCTGTTTCTGGTAAGTTTATATCTGCGTCATCAATCATGATTTTTCCATCAACCTTACAACCCTCAATTAGGTCATTCATTCGATTTAAGCATCTAATAAAAGTTGATTTTCCACAACCTGACGGCCCTATCAGAGCTGTAACTTCTTTTTCTGCAATATTGAGATTAATGTCATGTAAGGCTCTTTTATCACCATAATCAACATTTACATTATTTGTAATTATTTTGTATTGGTTTGGAATCATTCTACCAGCGTCTTTCATATTTTTTTCTGAGTAGTATAGCTAATAAATTCATCATTATCAAAATAACTAACAAAATTAATATTGCTGCACTCGTCAAATATTCAAAAGATCTCTCAGGATTATTAGCCCACATATAAATTTGTGCTGGAAGCACAGTTGCTTTATCTGTAATCTTGGATGGTACATCAACAATAAATGCCATCATTCCAATCATAAGTAATGGAGCAGTTTCACCGGCAGCTCTGGCAATACCTATTATTGTTCCAGTAAGAATGCCGGGAAGAGCTAGAGGGAAAACATGATGAACTATGACTTGCATCTGTGATGCACCGACTCCGTATGCTGCTTCTCTTATTGATGGAGGTATGGATGCCATAGCTGCTCTTGTCGAAATTATGATAACTGGGAGTGTCATCAGAGCCAATACAATACCGCCAACTAGCGGAGCTGATCTTGGCATATGGAGATAGTTTAGGAATACTGCTAAACCCAGAAGTCCGTAGACAATGGATGGAACAGCAGCGAGGTTGTTTATATTCACTTCAATTATGTCTGTAAATCTATTTTTTGGAGCGATTTCTTCGAGATATACTGCAGCCAGAACCCCAATAGGAAAACTAATGATTAGTGTCACAAACATTGTCAATAGTGTACCTACGATCCCACCTTTAAGACCAGCTAACTCTGGCTCTCGACTATCACTGTTGCTAAATAACCTCCATGATATTGTTTTTTTGATTCTATTATTACTAATTAAATCATCTAAATAGGATATTTGGTTGTCCGATATTGTTCTCATATCCTCTGGAAGCTCTCTATCAATTAGGTCTTTCAATAAGAGGTCAACATCATCAGATGCGGGAACATAGATAATATTTTCATTAGAGAGTTTATTCTGATTTTTTAAGAAAAAATCTTTTATGTTTAAATAAGCTCCAGTTGATAATAACTTATTAAGTTCCTTCTTTTCTGTGCGTGTTTCAACCTCTGGGAACATTGCATAGAAGGATTTCTTCTGCATGGAACGCCATGACACTTCTTCCGGATTATCTTCAAATTGGAGGATATACTCATTATCCATTTTCACATCAATACCTATATTTGTTTGTGTAAATGCAGGTATTGAAGATATTGCTATTGATGAAATGAGTGTTACAAGGATAAGTAGAGCCAAAATTAAAGCACTAACGCAATAAAACCTGAATCTTTTTTCAGCCCTATATCTATTCTTTAGACGTATATCTGTGGAGCTATCAATCATATTGTTCCCTATATTTTCTTACAATATATATGGAAAGTATATTTAATAAGAGTGTTATAATAAATAATGTAAAACCCAACGCAAATGCAGCCAATGTTTTAGCGCTATCAAATTCTTGATCTCCAATAAGTAAAACAACAATTTGAACGGTCACTGCAGTTACTGACTCAAATGGATTGAATGTCAAATTAGCAGCAACACCTGCTGCCATAACTACAATCATAGTCTCCCCAATTGCCCTAGATAGTGCTAATAAAATTGCACTAACAATCCCTGGAAGTGCTGCGGGTAAGATTACAAACTTTACCGTTTCGGATTGTGTTGAGCCCAATGCAGCAGATCCCTCTCTTAGACTCTGTGGAACCGCATTGATAATGTCGTCTGATAAAGAGGATATTAATGGTATAATCATAATTCCCATAACCAATCCAGCAGCAAGTGCAGACTCGGAAGATAAACTTAGCCCAAGACTTGCTCCATTATTTCTTAAAAATGGTGCGACTGTTAAAGCAGCAAAAAACCCATATACAACTGTTGGAATTCCAGCTAATACCTCGAGCATTGGTTTTGCAATCGCACGAACTTTTGGATTTGAGTATTCGGATAAATAAATTGCTGATAGGAGGCCAATTGGCACTGCCACAATCATAGCAATAAGTGTAATTAAAATTGTACCCAGAAAAATTGGTACTGCACCAAAGAGGCCTTGACCAGCTACTTGATCTTCCCTTAGAGCGATCTGAGGGCTCCATTGAAGTCCAAATAGAAAATCTCTAATCCTAATTATTTTAAAAAATTCTATTGTTTCAATTATTAGGGATAATACGATACCAATAGTTGTGATTATTGCAACACAAGAGGCCGCAATCATGGAGTATTTTAATATATTTTCAACTTTACTTCTTGCATTGAATCTAACTTTTATCTTGTAAAGCGCGAAGAGAAAAAAACCGATTGATACTAGGGCACTGATAATAATAATTAGATTTGTACTAATTAGATTTGTACTACTATAAAAACTTACCAATAACTCCATTTGTTCCGAGTCAATTGGTAATATACCATCGTAGGCTGATACTACTTTAGATTTAAGTATATTAATTTCACCTAAACTTAAATCAGGCATTAAGTTTTTAATTTTACTCTTTAATAGAGAGTCGATAATATTTTGGCTTGATGCCAACCAAATGAGCATGAGTATGATGGATGGTATGATTAAATAAAGGGATAAATATAAGCCATGATAACTGTCTCTGGAATGCTGACTTTCTTTTTGTTCAAAAACCTGCCTTCTGATTAATCTTTTTCCATAAAAATAGGATACAAAACTTAATACAAGTAATATTATAAGATAGATTGTTAGCATACTAATTGACCACAAATATTGATCTTAAACAAAAATTACCCCCGCACTTTTTTGGTAAAAAATAAGTGCAGGGGTGGTTATAAATTTACTTTACATAGGCAGTTTTGGCATAATCTCTGCCGCTTCACGATATATTACTCTCTCATCTTCTGGTAGCGGAATAAGCCCCTTGTCAACAAGATAGCTATCTTCACCATATGCATCTTCGGATGTAAATTCTCTTGCATAGTCCTTAATGCCAGGAACAACACCGATATGTGAGTGTTTAACATAAAAATATAGCGATCTTGAAATATTGTAAGAACCACCAGCGATATTCTCAAAAGTTGGCGAAATACCGTTAATATTTGCGCCCTTTATCGCATCAGAGTTTTGATCTAGAAAGCTAAAACCAAATACGCCAATTGCGTCAGGATTTGCAACTAACTTAGAAACCATGAGGTTATCATTTTCACCAGCATCAATCCACTTACCGTCTTCACGCATACCATGAGCGACTGCTTCCCATTTATTTTTATCAGCTTTTTTCATAGCGTTTAGGCATTCAAACGATTTAGCCCCACCTTCCATCGCCAGCTCTACAAAGGCATCACGGGTTCCAGATGTTGGGGGAGGACCCAAGACCTCAATACTTATATTTGGTAGTGACACATCTATATCACTCCATTTTGTGTATGGGTTATTAATGAGTTTGCAATCATCGTTAGTAGCTTCAGAGCTTGGAACTTTTGCAGCAACAGCTTGAAATAATTGACCGAGGTTCAAATTTAACTCAGCTCCTGAGTTAGAGTTAGCAACAACTATCCCGTCATAACCAATAACAAACTCAGTCATATCAATTCCATTAGCTTGACATTTATCAAACTCACTTTTCTTGATTCTCCTGGATGAATTTGTGATATCAGGATGCTCTAGACCTATACCTGCACAGAATAATTTCATTCCGCCTCCTGAACCAGTTGACTCAATAACGGGAGTATTATTTCCGGAACCCCGACCGAATTCTTCAGCAACAACTGTTGCAAAGGGAAATACCGTTGATGATCCGACAATTGAAATTGTATCACGGGCATCTACCTTGCCAATCGGAAGTAGAAATAGACCGCTAAACATTATAAATAAAAAATATTTAAAAATTCTCATTTTTTAAAAGCTCCTTTAATAAATCAACAGTTCATTACTGCCACCTCTATGGACTTTATTTTTTAAAATATTGTTATGAAAATATTACAAAAATATTACAAGTTGATTTTATTTATTTTATCAACAGGGAAAGGATACAATAAATTTTGTTTTCCCATTTATTTTACTTGTAATTTCCAAATTTGAATTGTGTCTTAGTAAAGCGTGCTTGACAATAGCCAAACCAAGACCTGTCCCACCAACATTTCGTGATCTTGCTTTATCGACGCGATAGAATCTCTCAGTCAATCTGGGCAAATGCTCTTCGCTAATCCCAGTGCCATCATTTGTAACTGTTACTTTGACATACTTTTTCTTCTTGTCTTCACAGGTTTCTGCAGAGATATTTATTTCACTTTTTTCTTTGGAATATTTGATGGCATTATCAATAAGATTATGAAAGACCTCTATGATTTGATCTTCATCTGCAGATATTTGGGGAAATACATTGTCTCCATGAGCTAACGTTATATCTTTTCCAAGCTCCTTGGCCCTTAATTCCAATGCGTTTTTTGCAACTATAACTTGGTCTATAATATTTATTTTATCTGGTAACTCTCCATAGACATTAATTTGGATTTTTGAGAGCGATAACAGGTCTGATATTATTCTATTCATACGATTTGCTTCTTCTTCCATTATTTGGAGGAAACGAAGTTCTTTCTGCCTTTCTATTTTATCATTTTTAAGCGTTTCAATGAATCCAGCAATAGCGGTTAGGGGAGATCTTAATTCATGGCTAACATTCGCGATTAAGTCACGTCTAATATTATAGAAATTTTCTTCTTCTGTCTGGTCGTTGATTACAATTATACCTGGGGAGTCTACTTTCTGAGTATATGTAAGCTGAAGTGAATGTGAGCCGATGCTTGAAGAGTAGGGAAACGAGATATTTATATCAATTGACTCATTAATAGCATCTATTACTTCACTATTTCTTATTAGATTATATATTGGTTTACCGAATATTTTATCCCCAAAATATTCAATAGCAATTTTATTGGCATGTAAAATATCATATTCGGAAGATACAATAATGACACCTTCACCTAATTGTTCCAGTAATGTTATAAACTCTTTATCACCAAGCATTATGATTAACTATTGTTCATTTTTTTTAATTAGTAAAAGTTTGCATTCTCTTGAATAAACTTAAACCTTGCCTCAGCTTTTGATCCCATAATTTGATCAATAAACGTTTCGTAATATTCCATAGGCGAGTTTTCAATTGTAATTTGAAGTAGTTTTCTACTCTCCTTATTCATTGTAGTTTCTCTTAACTGATTTGGCAGCATTTCCCCAAGACCCTTAAAACGTGATATATCTACATTATTTAAGTTTTTAAATTCTTTTTTCAGTATTTTGTCTTTATCATCATCATCATTGGCATAAAATATTTTATTTTTATTTGATAATTTATATAAAGGAGGCACTGCCATATAAAGATGTTTATTTTCAATTAGTTGTATCATTTCTTTAAAAAAGAATGTTATCATTAATGCCGCAATATGTGCGCCATCAACATCCGCATCGGTCATTATAATAACTTTTTCATACCTAAGCCTTGACTCGTCATAATTATCAGATGTTCCGCAGCCTAGGGCTTGCACTAGGTCTTTGAGCTGCTGGTTTTGGAAGTATTTTTGTGCGCTACTACTTGCTACATTCAATATTTTACCTCTTAAGGGCAGTACGGCCTGATATTTCTTATCTCTGGCTTGCTTAGCTGAACCACCTGCTGAGTCACCCTCTACAATAAATATTTCAGTTCCATCTGATTTTTCATTCAAGCAATCTGCCAGTTTTCCAGGTAAACGAAGTTTTCTTAATACTGATTTTCTATTGAGGTCTTTCTCTTGTTTCATGCTAATTCTTGAGTTTGCAATATTTATAAAAAAATCAATTAGTTTATTTGACTGATCTGGATTTGCAGAGAGCCAGTGATCAAAATTATCAGAAATAATAGTATTAGTAAGAGCTGTTGCACTTTTTGAGCTGAGTCTTTCTTTTGTTTGCCCTTGGAATTCAGGTTCGCTGATAAATATTGATATAATACCGTCTGTATAGCTCATAATATCATCAAGATTGATAATCTTTGAGTTTTTCACACCAACCATATCTGCATATTTTTTTAGTGATTTCAGAATTGCATTTTTAAATGCGTTTTCGTGAGTTCCACCATTAACTGTGGGTATTGTATTACAGTATGATTTTATATTATTTTTGTTACCACTTGTCCAAATGACAGCCCATTCAACAATACCTTCAAGCTCTTTGGATGACGATTTACCAATAAACTTTGAAGTAATAAGGAGTTCTTTCGAGGCGCTAACTTCTGTAATATAATCACTTATTCCATTTGGATAGTAATATTGTAATTTTTCTTTCTCATAACCATTTCCGCGATTATCAAGCCAGTTTATTTTAAGACCTCTAACGAGGTAAGATTTTGTTTTTATTATATCTTTTAGAGTCTCTTTATCAAAATAAACACCTTCTTCAAAGATATCCTTATCTGGAGAGAATGTTACTTTTGTACCATTATTATTGCTTGTTTTCCCATGTATTATTAATTCGGATGTAGCATAGCCCCTCGAAAATTCTTGCGTGTATTTTTGTTTCTCTCTAGTAACCTCGACACACATACTCTCAGATAATGCATTTACAACAGATATACCAACCCCATGAAGGCCACCTGATGTTTTATAGGAATTAGTATCAAATTTACCTCCTGCATGAAGGGTCGTTAAAATAATTTCAAGAGCAGATTTATTTGGTAATTTTGGATGAGGGTCAACGGGTATACCCCTTCCATTATCAGATATTATTATTTCATTATCTGGGTTTAATGTCACATCTATTGTATCGGCATACCCAGCTATAACTTCATCAATTGAGTTATCAATAATCTCGTTAAAAAGATGATGAAGTGCCTTTGTATCAATCCCGCCAATATACATACCGGGCCTTTTTCGAACTGGTTCTAAGCCTTCAAGTATTGTGATATCTGCAGCAGTATAGGAATTTGTTTTTTTTATAGTTTTTTTTATTTTTTTTTGCTTAGTGCCCGATGGTTTTTGTGGTTCGGGAATTGTGTCAAATAGGTCATTCATATTAATACATTATCGATCGAATCAGATAATGCAAACACTATACATATATATCCATTATAAAAAAAATACTAAAAGCAACATTATTTATTATGCTGCTTTTAGTATTTATAAGAATCTTCTTTTATAATTTATACGCTGTAATACAGATCAAATTCAACCGGATGAGGGGTGTGCTCAAATTTGATAACCTCTTCCATCTTTAATTCAATGTATGCATCAATTTGATCTTTTGTGAAAACGTCACCTGCAGTTAAGAAGCTATTATCTTTTGCAAGGCTTTCTAATGCCTCCCTTAAACTTCCTGCAACAGTTGGTATTTTTTTCAGTTCTTTAAGTGGAAGATCATAAAGATCTTGATCTGTTGGCTTACCGGGGTGAATTTTGTTTTTGATTCCATCAATACCTGCCATTAGCATTGCTGAAAATGCCAAGTAAGGGTTTGCAGATGGGTCTGGAAAACGTATCTCAATTCTTTTTGAATTTGGAGATTTACCAAAAGGTATTCTGCATGAAGCAGATCTATTTCGAGCCGAATAGGCAAGAAGTACTGGGGCTTCAAAACCTGGCACTAGCCTTTTGTAGGAGTTTGTAGAGGCATTTGCAAAAGCATTAATGGCTTTAGCATGCTTTAATATGCCACCAATGTAGAATAAAGCTGTCTCAGAGAGCCCTGCATATTCATCTCCAGCAAAGACAGGTTTGCCATCTTTCCATATTGACTGATGACAATGCATACCTGAACCATTATCACCATAAATAGGTTTTGGCATGAATGTTGCAGTTTTACCATATGCGTTTGCAACTTGATGAATTACATATTTATATATTTGTTGCTTATCTGCAATTTTAACTAGCTCATCAAATTCGATTCCGAGTTCGTGTTGAGCGGCTCCAACTTCGTGATGATGTTTTTCAGTGACAACACCCATATCTGACATGACACTAACCATTTCAGATCTTATATCTTGTGCTGAGTCGACTGGAGGAACAGGGAAATATCCACCCTTTGTTCGAGGTCTGTGACCTAAATTACCAGCTTCATACTCTGTAGCTGTATTGGATGGTAATTCTGTACAATCTATTTCAAACCCTGTTTGGAAAGGGTCTGCTGCAAATCTGACATCATCAAACATAAAGAATTCGGCTTCTGGACCAAATGATGAAGTGTCTCCAATACCAGTTGACTTCAGATAAGAGGCCGCTTTCTTTGCAATAAACCGAGGGTCTCTCTCATATCCTTCGCCAGTTATTGGGTCAAGAATATCACAGAATATTGCCATTGTGGATTGGGCAAAGAAGGGGTCGGCGTGAGCTGTTTCCGGGTCAGGCATTAGAACCATATCAGATTCATTAATTGCTTTCCATCCTGCGATAGAAGACCCATCAAACATAACGCCATCAGCAAAAGCGTCATCATCCATTTTTGTTGAATCCATTGTTACGTGTTGAAGTTTTCCACGTGGATCTGTAAATCTTAGATCAACAAACTTAATTTCATTATCTTTAATATCTTTTAATATATCACTAACTTTTGGCATTTTTAACTCCTTGTTTTAAATTGCTTCTTCACCAGATTCACCGGTTCTTATTCTAACAACATCATCAATATTCGTAATAAATATTTTACCATCGCCTATCTTACCTGTGTAGGACGTTTCCTTGATGATATCTACAACCTCAGATGCAAGCGCGTCGGAAGTAACTATTTCTAATTTTATTTTTGGTAAGAAATCTATAACGTATTCAGCGCCACGATACAGTTCAGTGTGACCCTTTTGACGTCCCACACCCTTCGCTTCAAGAACAGTTATACCAGAAACCCCAATTGCTTGGAGTTTTTCTTTAACTTCATCTAGTTTAAAGGGCTTTATTATTGCTTCAATTTTTTTCATTGGAACCTCATACTATATATATATACATATGCAAAATTCATGCCAATATAAAAAATTTTTTTTAAAAATGTTGAAATTCAGTGCTTTACTAACAAATCTATTTATAAGTTTATATTGTATTTTTATATTATGCCTAATATTTAGGCACAATGCCTTAAATTTGTGCAATATTTTATGGTTGAAATATATTTTTCTTATTAGTTTTTTTAAAAAAATGTTTCAAATTAATATTTAATATATTATACATTAAAGATCCTGCGGGCGTGGCGGAACTGGTAGACGCGCCAGATTTAGGTTCTGGTTCCTTATGGAGTGGGGGTTCGATTCCCTTCGCCCGCACCAATTTAATTCATATAAGTGAGTATATAATGAATGTAACTGAAGTATTAGCGAAAGATTTGAATAGAGAAATTAAAGTCGTAGTGCCAAAAAATGATATTGAAGATAAATTAATTTCTAAACTAGAAGATTTAAAAAAAACCATACAACTAAAAGGGTTTCGCCCCGGTAAAGTTCCAATCACTCATTTAAAAAGAGTTTTCTCTGATAGGGTAATGCCTGAAGTTGTTGAAGATATTATAAAAGAGACCTCCCAAAAAGTAATCATTGATAGAAATGAAAAAGCTGCAATACAGCCGAAGATTACATTTTATGAGGGCAAGCCCTCTGAAGAGAAGGAGAAAGAAGAAATTGACAAAGTAATTAAACTTGAAAAAGAATTATCATATAAAATGACATATGAAATAATGCCAGAAATTACTCTTCCAAAATACGAATCCATATCTGTCGTAAAAAAAATAGCAGAAGTAACCACAGAGGATATTGATGAATCTCTGTTAAAAATTAGCGAAGAAAATAAAAGTTTCACTGAAAAAAATGATAAAGAGAAAGCAGAAGTTGGCGATCAAGTCACAATTGATTTTATTGGAAAGATTGATGGTGAAGTATTTGAGGGAGGTTCAGCAAATGATGCTCCATTAATATTAGGTTCAGGCTCTTTTATCCCAGGATTTGAAGATCAACTTGAAGGTGCTTCAAAAGACAAAGATCTTGATATTAAAGTCAAATTTCCGGATGATTATCAAGTGGAGCAACTGGCTGGGAAAGATGCAATATTCGAAACAAAGGTAAAGAAAATAGAGAAACCTACAAAAACGAAGATTGATAATGAATTTGCTAAAAGGCTTGGATTTGATGATCTTAAAAAATTAAAAGATCAGATAAACGAGCAATTGGAAAAAGACTATGAGTCCATATCAAGATCAAATACTAAAAGAAATCTGCTTGATAAATTAGATACACTTTTAAAATATAATATTCCTCCAACAATGGTAAAAGACGAATTTGATAATATTTGGGCTAATTATACTAAAGAAATAACAGACTCTGGTCAAAAGATAGAAGATGTTATTAAAGATGAGAAAAAAACTCAAAAAGAATACCATGGTATTGCAGAACGAAGGGTTAGAATTGGACTATTCTTTAACAAGGTTGCCGAGGATGAGTCGATTAATGTTTCAGATGATGAGGTCAATAAATCTCTCTTTGAACAAGCAAGAAAATATCCCGGTCAAGAAAGTGAAATAATCAAACTTTATCAGAATAATCCAAATGCTATGATGCAGATAAAATCTCCACTAATAGAGGAGAAAGTCGTCGATCATATTCTTAAATTAATTAAAATTAAAGAAGAAAAAGTTACAAGAGTTCAATTACTAGGCCACGATCACGACCATGATCACGACCATGACCACGACCATGATCATGAACATAAATCCAAGCCAAAGAAAGTGGTGAAAAAGTCTAAAACAAATGATATAAAAAAAAGTGTAAAAAAAACAAAACCAGTGAAGTCAAAAAAATAATAAATTAATGGAGTAAGAATGGCTGATAAGAAAGATATAAATATGAATTTAATTCCAATGGTAGTCGAGCAGTCTAATCGTGGGGAGAGAGCTTATGATATTTTTTCGAGGCTTTTGAAAGAAAGAATTATATTTATAACAGGTCCTATAGATGACAGTGTGTCAACAATAGTGACAGCACAATTACTTTTTTTAGAAGCTGAAAATCCGAAGAAAGAAATTTCGCTATATATTAATTCCCCGGGTGGTGTTGTTACCTCAGGAATGGCAATTTATGATACGATGCAATTTATTCGGCCCCCTGTATCAACACTCTGTATAGGGCAAGCGGCTTCAATGGGTTCATTATTGTTAGCGGCAGGAGAAAAAGGTATGAGGTATTGCCTCCCTCACTCAAGAGTGATGGTTCATCAACCATCGGGAGGATTCTCAGGGCAAGCTAGCGATATTGAAAGACACGCGGAAGATATTATCAAGATAAAGAAAAAGTTGAATAATCTCTATGTAAAACACACAGGTCAGGAATACTCTAAAATAGAAAATACCCTAGACAGAGATTATTTTATGGATTCAAATGAGGCAAAAGATTTTGGTATAATAGATAATGTAATAGCATCAAGATCGGACTCTGATAAAAAAGATAAGTAATTATAATTTATATCTTATTAAGATTTATATTGTAGAAATATTTGGATAATAATTGTTGAGAATAAGAACATGAGTAAAGTCGGAAGCGCTGATACAAAATCCACATTATATTGCTCTTTTTGCGGCAAGAGCCAGCATGAAGTTAGAAAACTTATCGCAGGACCTACAGTGTTTATATGCGATGAATGTGTAGATTTATGTACCGATATAATTAGAGAAGAAACAAAAGCTTCTGTTATCAAATCTGACAAAGACTTACCTTCACCATCAGAAATATTTGAAATACTTAATGAATATGTTATTGGGCAGGGTCATGCAAAGAAAGTTCTTTCTGTTGCTGTTCACAATCACTACAAAAGATTGTCAAATGAATCAAAATCATCTTCGGATGTGGAGCTCTCCAAGTCTAACATTATGATTGTTGGTCCAACTGGAAGTGGAAAAACACTTCTCGCTCAAACTTTGGCTAGAATATTAGATGTCCCATTTACAATGGCTGATGCAACAAGTCTAACGGAAGCTGGTTATGTTGGGGAAGATGTTGAAAATATAATCTTAAAGCTCCTACAATCTGCAGATTATAATGTTGAAAAAGCCCAGCGGGGTATAGTTTACATTGATGAAGTGGATAAAATTAGTAGGAAATCGGATAACCCATCAATTACAAGGGATGTTTCTGGTGAGGGTGTTCAGCAGGCACTATTGAAGATAATGGAAGGAACTATTGCGAGTGTTCCCCCACAGGGAGGCAGAAAGCATCCGCAGCAGGAGTTTCTTCAAGTAGATACAACTAATATATTATTTATTTGTGGTGGTGCTTTTGCTGGTTTAGAAAAAATAATTTCCAATAGAACCAATGACTCATCAATGGGATTTGGTGCTCTGGTTGAGGAAGTTGATAATAAAAATATAGATGAACTATTCAATATTCTAGAACCCGAAGATTTACTTAAATTTGGACTGATCCCTGAATTTGTTGGTCGTGTTCCAATTATAGCAACGCTGGAAGACCTAAATGAAGAGAGTTTAGTAAAGATACTAACAGAACCAAAAAACGCATTAATAAAGCAGTACCAGCGCATGTTTGAAATTGAAAATGTGAAACTTACATTTTCTGATGAGTCTTTAATATCTATTGCAAAACAAGCAATTGAAAGAAAGACCGGGGCAAGGGGACTGAGATCAATTCTTGAGTCTATATTACTAGAAACGATGTTTGATTTACCAGAGCTTCAATCAGTTGAAGAAGTTGTGATATCTAATGAAGTGATCGAAGGTAAATCCCGCCCACTATACATATACTCAGATCATAAAGAGGATATTGGGAACTCTGCATAACTTAATATTCTAGTTCATTTCTTCTAAAAAAACTTGAAACTCTCATCAATAAGCTCCAAATTAAGTATAGACACTTTATTTACTGTTTTTATATGGGTTTAACATGAATGACTTAAGAGAAAAAAAGAACGATTTGTATCCAATCTTGCCGCTCAGAGATATAGTTGTGTATCCAAATATGGTTGTACCACTTTTTGTGGGTCGAGAAAAATCAATTCAAGCTCTTGAGGAAGTTATGAATAATGACCGGGAACTTTTCCTAGTATCCCAGGTGGAATCTGTAACAGAAAATCCATCCGAAGAAAACTTATATCAGATTGGCACTATCGCCTCAATAATGCAATTATTAAAACTACCTGACAATACGGTTAAAGTTTTAGTGGAAGGAACTAGTAGGGCGAAAATTAAAAAATTCGTTAAAGGAGAAAAATTTCACGAAGTAGAGGTGGATTTGATCGAAGAAATTGTTCCTGATGATCCTGAAATAGAAGCAATTGCAAGATCTTGTTTAATGCAATTTGAAAGCTACACAAAAATTAATAGAAAAATTCCAACAGACACATTCAACTCAGTATCCGAAATAGATGATTATTCTAAGATTGCGGACACTATTGCTTCAAATTTACAAATTAAACTATCATTTAAGCAAAAAATCTTGGAAACAAATAACCTCAAGGAGAGATTTGAATTAATTCTTGGATATTTGGAAGGTGAAATTGATGTTCTGCAGACCGAAAAAAGAATCAGGGGCCGTGTCAAAAGACAGATGGAGAAAACCCAAAGAGAATATTATTTAAACGAACAAATGAAAGCCATACAAAAAGAGCTAGGAAAAGATGGTGAAGATGGCACTGATGACCTACAAGAATTAGAAAAAAAATTAGAATCTTTAAAATTACCAAAAGATGTCAGGGAAAAAACTGCATCAGAATTCAAAAAACTCAAACAGATGAGTCCAATGTCTGCAGAAGCTACTGTGGTCAGAAATTATCTAGATTGGATTGTATCAATTCCATGGTCAAAAAAATCAAGATTTAATAAACCAATCAATTACTCAGAAAATATATTAGATAATGATCATTTTGGATTGGAAAAAGTCAAAGAGAGAATTATTGAATACATTGCCGTTCAAAAAAGAACAAAAAAACTAAAGGGCCCAATACTATGTTTGGTTGGTCCACCGGGTGTTGGTAAAACATCTCTTGGTAAATCTATAGCTCAAGCAACAGGTAGAGACTTTGTTCGTGTGAGCTTAGGTGGTGTAAGAGATGAGGCAGAAATCAGAGGGCATAGAAGAACCTACATAGGTTCCTTACCAGGTCGGATTATTCAGTCTATGAAAAAAGTAAAATCAAAAAATCCGTTATTTCTTCTTGATGAGATCGACAAGCTTGGCTCCGATTATAGAGGTGATCCTTCATCAGCTTTACTTGAAGTCCTAGATCCTGAGCAAAATGACAAATTTAATGATCATTATCTTGAAGTAGATTATGATTTATCAGATATTATGTTCATAACTACAGCAAATACTCTAAATATCCCCCCAGCATTGATGGACAGGATGGAAATTATTAGAATTGCAGGCTACACAGAAAATGAAAAACTACAGATATCAAAAAAACATTTACTCCCTAAAGTTTACAAACAGCACTCACTATCAAATTTAGAAATGAAAATTGATGATGATGGCCTTCTTGAAATTATTAGGAGATATACAAAAGAATCCGGTGTAAGAAGTCTTGAACGTGAGCTTTCAAAAATTGCAAGGAAAGCTACAAAAAAAATATTATCAGATAGCGTGAAATCTATAAGCATAAATAAGGATAATGTATCTGAATATTTGGGCGTATTTAAATACAGGTATGGAGAAGCAGAAAGAGATGACCAAATTGGGATTGTTACAGGGTTGGCTTGGACTGAATATGGTGGTGAACTGCTCACAATTGAGGGCGCAACTATGCCTGGTAAAGGAAGAATGACGGTTACTGGAAATTTAAAGGATGTTATGAAGGAGTCAATATCCGCAGCAGCTTCATATGTGCGATCAAATGCTACCAAATATGGGATTCAACCTCCTTTATTTGATAAACGTGACGTCCATGTTCACGTACCTGAAGGAGCTACCCCAAAAGACGGACCTTCTGCGGGTGTGGCTATGGCGACAGCAATCATTTCTTTGATGACACAAATTCCTGTCAGAAAAGATATAGCAATGACTGGAGAAATTACCCTAAGAGGTAGGGTGTTACCTATAGGTGGCCTTAAAGAAAAATTACTTGCTGCCTCACGCGGTGGAATTAAAACTGTTTTTATCCCAGAGGAAAATAAAAAAGATTTATCTGAGATATCAGATGAAATAATAGGTGGCCTTAATATTATTCCTGTCACAAATGTTGATGAAATAATTCAACAGGCTCTTACGGCTGAGATAGAGTCCATAGAATGGAGTAAAGAAGATGTTGAAGCCCATGATCAGTCCATAATAGGAACTAAGGATAAAAATATACCATCCATTGCCCATTAACTGATTCTGTTTATGAACTTCAAATTCACAAAAGAAACCGAGATTTTGAGGGTTTTTTCATAAATTCTTACTTAATTAGTGTATAAGTACCGGTATTCTGCTATTTTTTAATTTTTTTCTTATTTTCTTTTGATTACTCTTGGATCAATTGTTACGATTAACCATTATTTAACTTTTGTTGTAAATCATTAAAGAAAATATTTCTGAAAGGGTAAAAATATGAATAAAAACGATCTTATCAATAATGTAGCTGACGCTGCAGGAATTTCAAAAACTGCTGCATCAAGTGCGGTTGACTCAGTGCTAGACTCAATATCATCAGCATTAAGTAATGGAGATGATGTAAGACTAGTAGGTTTTGGAACATTTTCAGTAGCCAGTAGAAAAGCGACAACTGGTCGTAATCCTAGAACCGGTGAAGTTATTCAAATCCCAGCTTCCAAGAGTGCAAAATTCAAATCAGGTAAAGCTCTCAAAGATGCTGTAAATTAATAATTTTAGAAATCTATTTAATTAAAAGAATCAAAAATTCGTACGGTATCATACCGTACGTTTTTTTTTGATATATTAGTATTTATTTATAGATTTTTTCTTTGTTTTACTGTATTTTTTGAATATCGTAAGGGCGGTTAGCTCAGTTGGGAGAGCATCTCGTTTACACCGAGAGGGT